>Ga0101944_10000743_pt1 | contig 87096 bp, 80 predicted proteins | sample DewCreD2012metaG_FD_75245 | JGI IMG/M metagenome (GOLD analysis project Ga0101944, IMG submission 75245) | Hot spring sediment bacterial and archeal communities from British Columbia, Canada, to study Microbial Dark Matter (Phase II) - Dewar... ... | reverse complement strand
CTGCCGGTCAGTCTGCGCGAGGTGGGCGCTGCCGCTGGGCTTTACACGGTCAGTGCGCGCAGCAGCAGTCGCACAGTGGCTAAGCGCTTGGTGTTGATGGAGTGAGAACGGGCGCGCGCTTTGCCCTTCTATCGAGCCGCCTCGCTCCTTGTGGGTGGGGCGGCTCGGTTTTTTAGCTCCCGGGCGGGTGGCCGTTGTTCCCGACCTGATGTTGCCCGTCAGGGTGTAGGGTAGCCGCTGCTGCCGCCGGGCTTTACACGGTCGGCGCGTACAGCAGCGGCTAAGGATAATTCAAAATATAAGGCAGCGCTGTTGTTGCAGATAAGCCGACTAGAGGATTCCTCTCTCCTCTAAAGGTGGCTTCACTGCATTACCTTTGCCGGCCAATCAGATAGAGACCATAGCAATGTCCGATGGTGCCCATGAGTCACAAGGTGCAACTTGAGCATTTTTTATGTGTTCTTTGCGCTTAGTTCCTCATGGCTCCTTTTCATAACCTTATGCAATCCGGCCGAGAGCGCCCAATATTTCAGTAGTAATGGATACTCTTATTAATATCACTCAATTTTTGCTTAGCCTTTCGCTGCTCATTTTGCTGCACGAGATGGGGCACTTTTTCCCGGCGCGCTGGTTCAAGACCCGAGTAGAGAAGTTTTATCTTTTCTTTGACTTTGCTCCTTTTCATGCTCTTTGGAAGAAGCGCAAAGGTGAGACAGAGTACGGCATCGGCTGGCTGCCCTTGGGCGGCTATGTGAAAATAGCTGGTATGGTGGACGAAAGTCTGGATACAGAGGCCCTTAAACAGCCGCCACAGCCTTGGGAGTTTCGGTCTAAGCCGGCCTGGCAGCGCCTCATTATTATGATTGGTGGCGTAACCGTCAATTTCCTGTTGGGCTTCCTCATTTTTGCCGGGCTTTTGGTCTTCTTCGGGAAGGCTTATATCCCTAATAGTTCTTTGCAGCACGGTTTAGCTTTCGACGCGGTGTTGATTGAGCAGGGTTTTCGGCAAGGCGATGTGTTGCTACAGGTGGGTAATCGGCCATTGGACGCAGTGGATGCGGCTACTTTCATAGAGGAAGTAGTACTCAACGGGGCGCGTGAAGTGACGGTGTTGCGCGACGGCCAGCGCCAGACGTTTCGCTTGCCCGAGGATGCGGCCGAGCGGTTAGTCAAAGAGAAAGTGGCGAAAAGTTTGCTCATGAGCCCGCGCATCCCATTCTATGTAGCCGAGTTGGCGCCGGGCAAGCCTGCTGAGGCCGCCGGTATCAAGCCCGGCGATCGCATTATTGGTTTCAACGAGCAGCCTACGCTTTTTTACGACGAGTTTACGCCGCTGGCTCGCGCCAACAAGGGGCAGCCCGCGCGTATCCGCGTGCTGCGCGGGGCCGATACCCTGACTTTTGCTCTTACCCTTACTCCTGAGGGGCTCATCGGTGTGCGTCCGCGCGTGGAGGGCTTTTACGACATCCAGCGCCAGCCATACTCATTGGCTGCAGCCCTGCCCGAAGGTGTTCGCATGGGTGTGGATTTTCTCGGCAATCAGATAAAGGCCTTTGGCAAGATGTTCAGTGGCGAGCTTTCCGTCAAAGAAAACCTCGGCAGCATCATCAGTATTGGCAAGATGTACGGCACGTCGTGGGATTGGGAACGCTTCTGGACACTCACGGCCTCGCTCAGCATTTTGCTGGCCTTCATGAACTTGCTGCCCATACCGGCCCTTGACGGCGGCTATGTGGTGTTTTTATTGTGGGAGGTGGTTACTGGCCGAAAGGTGAGCGATCGGGTCATGGAGAAAGCCGTTACGGTGGGTTTCTTCCTGCTGCTGGGTCTGATGGTGTATGCCTTTGGGCTAGACCTCTGGCGCCACTTTTTCCAGCACCTTTTTTAAGAAAGGCAGCGATGAATTACTTCGAATTTTTCGGTATTCCCGTTTCGTTTCGAGTGGATGAAGCGCAGCTGAGACGTCTCTTCTATCAAAATAGCAAGAAATACCACCCAGATTTTCACTCGCTGGCCAGTGCCGATACCCAAGAGGAAATGCTGCGCCTGTCCACGCTCAACAACGAGGCCTTCCAGACCCTATCGGACCCAGACCGCCGAATGCGTTACCTTCTGGAAATCAAAGGTTTGCTTCAAGAAGAAGGCCAGCAGCAGGTGCCTCAGGACTTCCTGGCGGAAATGATGGACATCAACGAGGTGCTCCTGGAACTGGAGCTGGACTATGACCCTGAGCGCTTCGAGCAAACTGCTCAAGCCATAGCGCAGTTGGAACGCGCCCTTGATGAAGCCATCGAGCCGGTGTTGGAGCGCTACGCGGACGATGCGGAGCACAGCCGCGAAGACCTACTGCGCGTGCGCGACTATTTTTTGAAAAAAAGGTATTTGTTGCGCGTACGTGAAAAGCTCTCTACTTTTGCTGCCCAATCAGGATGACAGCGCGGGAGTGGCGGAATGGTAGACGCGCTGGTCTCAAACACCAGTGACCGCGAGGTCATGCGAGTTCGAGTCTCGCCTCCCGCACCCAACAGCATATCGCCTTCGCCGCCGGTATGCTGTTTTCGTTTTTGGCCTCACGCGCAGACTTATGGCGCTCATCGTCACTCAAGACGGCTCCCATTCGGTGTACTCTGAGCATTTTGGCGTTACGTATCACTCCAGGTACGGCGCCGTGACGGAGTCTTTGCATGTGTTCATTGGGGCGGGTTTGCGCTTCAAGGCGGCGGTGCAGCCTCAAGTATCGGTGCTGGAGGTTGGTTTCGGCACGGGCCTGAACGCCTTCCTTACCTGGCTGGAAGCCGAGCGGCGCGGCTTGACCGTCCGCTACACGGGGATCGAAGTCAGCCCGTTGGCGCCGGAAGAGGCCGCCGTGTTCAACTATGCCGCATGCTTGGGACAGCCGGAGCGCCAAACTGATTTTTGCCGGTTGCACACGTGCGCCTGGGAGCGCGTGGTGCGCTTGTCGGAACACTTTTGGCTGCGCAAAAAGCAGATGCCGGTGCAGGCTTATCGGGCTACGAGCGCGTTCGACGTCATTTATTTTGACGCCTTTGCACCACAGGCTCAGCCTGAAATGTGGACAGAGACCATCTTTCGCGCCATGTATCGCGCCTTGCGTCCAGAGGGCCTTTTGGTCACCTACTGCGCTAAGGGCGATGTGAAGCGCACCTTGCGGAGTGTCGGCTTTGAGGTGGAAGGCCTGCCCGGCCCACCCGGCAAGCGCGAAATGACGCGGGCATGGAAATAAGACGTGGAAGCCAATTTTCCAAAATCTGTCCTAGTTTCCAGGAAGTTGCCCATTGGGGGTGATCAAGGCTCCTCGTTTGGCCAGAGGGCTGCAGACCAACATTCGCGCTCGACTCAGGGCAGCTTGGAGGCGCCGTTCCAGCGAGCCGCAAAGCACTTCATAGGCCATATTTTGGGTTTGCAATAGGCGCTCGTACCAGGCAAAAAGTTCCTCACGCTCGCGCGGGTGTTCGCGCAGCGGATCGGGTTGCCATGGGAAATCGGGTGCGCACAGGAAGTAAAAATCCGCCGGCTCAGCAGAGACGTAGCCTTGCTGCCAAACCCAATTTCCGCCTTCGGGCTCGCCATAGCGGTAGTGCTCCCAAATGTGGAGCACCGTCCAATCGGTATCGCACAGCAAAACAGGCGGTTTTTCTTGTGCAAACCAGCACTCCCAGGCTTGCTGGCCTCGCCCAATGGTCGCCAAATCGCTGCGCAGATAGGGACGGCCAAGATGAGCCACGTAATAGCGGGCAAACTCAGGAACCCACGGCGCGCTCAACACCTTTGCCACCGCTTCGGAAAGCGCCGTTTTCCCCGTGCTTTCTGGCCCAGTAAAGACAATTTTAATCAAAACCTGTAGCCGCCGCGCTATTTTCGGATGATGGTCGTATCGCGGTCGTACACTAAACAGGTGAAAATGCCCAAAGGATTAGCCGAGCCGCCTACGTTGCTCTTGATGCGAGCAGGCTGAGCGAAAGGATTCAGGTTGCCAATGACGGCCAATTGTACGCTTTCCAGGTAGTCGTAGTAATCTTTAGTGATGTGGAACAGCGTGTTGAACACTGTGTCGCCTTCTCGGAGTTCGTATCCTGAGCCAAAGGCAATAACTTCCGTTTGAGCAATGCGGTCGTTGGCTAAGAAATCTTGGTCGGGCACACTGTCCAGTGTGCTGTAGTTGAGCATGCGGCGATAATAGTTTTCTTGCGTGCGGTCGTCAGTGATGTAGGTAAGTATGCGAGCCAGCGAGTCGCGCTGAGGGTTCCATTCCACGCGGATGCTGTCAATGGGCACCTTAGGCAGCATGACCGTTTTGCCGGTGATTTCTTTGCCATCGGGCGTGACGATGCGGAGCGTGTACTCGATTCCTGGTGTAGCGGGCACGATATTCTTGCCCGTGTAGTTAAAAATCTTCAATGGAGGGAACTCCAACGACAAGGTGTTGGGCAAGGTATCCACGCGGTTATTGTAGGCGATGGTTACCAAGGCGCCCCCCAGGAGGGTTTTATCCAAGAAAGAAGAGTCAAGACCAAAGGGGTCGAAGAAGCTGTAGCTGCGCGTTAGCAGGAGGCGAAAGGGCTTGCCTGGTTCCAGGTAACATTCCACCACCGGCTGGCTGTCGTACTGCGGCAGTTCGAGGTCTATTTCTTTTTCCAGGTTGCAGGCGCCCCAGAACAAGGCGGCGCTCAGCACTAAAATATGCAGCAGGTATTTCATAATTAAAGAGGGTAGGGTGGTTAGAATTTGAAGTTCCAGGTCAGCGAGGGCAGTATGGGAAACAACGACACTTGCTTTGCCCGGATGGCTGTGGGTATCTTAATGGTTTGACTGTCCTGGCCAACAGTCTGAAACTCAGGCTCCAGGAAGATGAAGAACGGGTTGCGTCGGTCGGTAGCGTTATAGATGCTAAGCGTTAAATCTTGCTCGCTGCGGCGCGTTTTCCAGCGATAGACCACGCCCAGGTCAAGTCGCATATAGGCTGGGTAGCGGAACGTGTTCCGGTCGCCGTAGATGGGCACCACCGTTTGGAAAGGCGCCCCGCTGACGTCCTGGAACGTGTAGCGCCCCAGCGGCAGCCAGGCCATGTAGCCGGACGTGTACACCCACGTGGCCGTCAGCTGCCAACGGCGCGACAGTTCGTACAAGGCCACCACGCTCAGGTTGTGGCGGGTGTCGAAGCGCGGCGGGAAATAGGCGCCCCCGTTGATGTCGGCAAATTCGCCTCGACGCACCCAGGCCAGCGTGTAGCCTATCCAACCCGTCAGCCGGCCGTCCCTCTTTTCGATTTCCAGCTCCAGCGGGCTGAATGCGTACCCTTTGCCAATGGCCAGTTCGCCCTCCAGGTTGTTATTGCCGAACAGCTCCGCACCATCGATGAAATCCACCTGATTTTGCAGCCATTTGTACCAGCCTTCCCACGTGATGAGCCATTTGCCCCGGTACAGGTACTGCACGCCAGCGGCCACCTGGTCGCTCACCTGAGGGCGCACGCCTTCCGTACTGGGGTACCAGATGTCGGTGGGTAGCGAAAGGCCACTGCTAGCCAGCAGGTGTACGTATTGGTTCATGCGCGCGTAGGAACCTTTGACCGACCAGCCTTTGCCCACGGCATAGTTCGCTGCAACGCGGGGCTCGAAGTTGGCATAGAAAGCAGGGCCGTTTTTCCAGGCGGATAGGCGCCCCCCGTAGTTCACCTTCAAGCGGTCGCTAACGCTCCAGTCGTCAGCGAAATACAACGCGTACTCCATGCCGTCGAAGTTTTGCCCCGACTCGAAGTTGATGCGTCCGTCGTCGCTGCCAAACTTGAGGCGCGCCACGCGGAACTCGTGGTAAGTGGCATTGCCTCCGAAGCGGATAGCATGCCGGTTGTCGGGCTGGTAATAAAAATCCAGCTTGGCGTTGGCATCTATCACATTGGAACCCAGCGAGAAGGAGAAGCCCTGCAAGGCGTTGCGAATGCGGTAGCGATAATCCGAAAAGGTGAACGTGGCGTTGGAAAACAGCTTGGGTCCGTACACGTGGTTCCAGCGCGCAGTCCCCGTGGCGTTGCCCCAGTCAAAGAGGAAGTCAAACGTTTGGTTGTTGAACTTGAAAACGTCCCGCCCAAAGTAGCCGCTCAGGAAAAGGCGGTCGCGTTCCGAAAGGGTGAAGTTTACCTTCGTGTTCAAGTCGTAGAAGAAGTAGTCAGGGATGGGGTTATAATCCGGATTGTCGGCGTTGGCCTGATTGATGCCACGGGTGATGAGATCGGCGTACGTTCGGCGCCCGCTGACGATGAACGACGACTTATCGCGTTGGATGGGCCCTTCTACCGTCAGGCGGCTGGAGATTAAACCGATGCCGCCAGTGACGTCGTACTCCTTGTTGTTGCCTTCGCGCATACGCACGTCAATGACTGAGGATAGCCGCCCGCCGTACTGCGCCGGGAAGCCGCCTTTGTAGATTTTTACATCCTTCACCGCGTCCGAGTTGAATGTGCTGAAAAAGCCGAACAGGTGATTGGGATTGTACACGATAGCCTCGTCCAGCACGATGAGGTTCTGGTCAACGCCACCGCCGCGCACGAAGAGGCCCGTAGTGCCCTCGGTACCCGAGGCAATGCCGGGTTTGAGCTGCAATATCTTAATGATGTCCACCTCCCCGAAAAGCGCCGGCACGGCCTTTGCCTCCCGCGTGCTGAGCGTCATCACCGACATTTCCGTGCTTTTCATTTTGTCTTCCAGGGAGTTTGCAGTCACAACAACTTCCTCTAATACAGCCACCTTAGGGCGCAAAGCCACATCCAGCGAGATGGCTCCAGGAGCCGTCTTAATGCGCCGGAGCACCGTTTCATAGCCCAAATAGCTGAAGCGCAGCGTTACGGAGTCGTTGCGGGCCGGCAGCGAGAAGGAGTAAAACCCGTACTCATTGCTCACCTTGCCCTGCTGCATGCCGAGGGCTTCGATAGTTACGCCAATGAGGAGCTCGCCGTTGGTTGCATCGGTAATTCGACCGCTTATGGTGGTCGTTTGTGCTAATAGGGCCTGTGCTGCTGCCAGCAACAGCAGCGTTAATGGGGCAGTAAATCTCAACATGAGTATCTGTGTTTTCTTTTACGCCGCCATAAAACGCTATTGTTTCTAAGTAGTTGAGTGGCGAGGCTAACCTTCCGACCACCTTAACGCTAAGGGCGACTAATGAGCAGTCTTAGCCGTTGAAAAAGCGGCCACTCGCTCTCCTCTGAGCGTGTAAATAGTCTTTTTTCCGAAGACGGGGCTTTGGCGGGCATACGGACCAGTCGCCGCAACCAGTCATCCCGCGGCCTCCAATGGCGGCGACGTTAGTCTGTATTGCTACCCACCTTGCCAGTTTTTTGAGGAGAAGTGCCGTGCTGATAGGCAGGTTTTTTAGGGAAAACGCTGAGTTGTTCTATTTCATCTCCGTGTCTGCTTTCGCCCTGCTTGCCAATAGCGAGCCCGCTGCCTACATTCGCACAACCATTTCTTTTGACCATCTAAATCGGCTTTTTTATGAAGCACTTGTTTCTTAATGTCCTCTTCCTCGCCGGCAGCTGCGCGGCTGTGTTGGCCCAAATACCCAACCCGGGTTTCGAAAACTGGCAGTCTGCCCCTGGCTATGAATACCCGACGGGTTGGGGCACCGTAGCCCAGGCAACCAATGGCGTGGCAGTTACGTGCGAAAAAAGTACCGACAAGTACACTGGTAATTTTGCAGCGCGCCTGTTTACTCGCGACTTGGTTTTCGCACGCGTGCCCGGCCTGCTCTTTACTGGAAGGCTGGATGTCGCCACGACCACCGTTAGCGGGGGCTTTCCCTATTCAGACCGACCGGCTAGGCTAACAGGCTATTACAAGTACACGCCCGGCGTGGGAGATAGCTGTGCCGTTTTGGGTTTCCTGACCCGCACCCTGCCCGGTGGTGCTCGCGACACGGTGGCCATCTTTGCGTGGCAGGGTGTAGCCGCATCGGCCTATACTCCTTTCTCCATCCCACTCACCTACCTTTCCTCGGCCAAACCAGACACAGGCCTGATCGTCATATCTTCCAGTATCAACCCTGCGGCGCCGGCGCTTAACAGCACTATGTGGGTAGATGCGTTAGCCTTCGAGGGTAGTGTGAGTACAACTGAGGCGGCGGCGCTGCTGCCTGTGCTGCTTTCGCCCAATCCAGCGGCCGAAGCGGTGCGCCTGACGGTGCCCTACGAGGGTTTGCTCCGCGTTTGGATGGTAGATGCGGCTGGCCAGCGCGTAGAGAGTCATCTGATGCGCAGCGGAGAGGCGCTCCCCATAAGCCACCTGCCTGCTGGCGCGTACTTTGTGCTTGTGTTAGAAGCCGACACTGCGCGCCCTTTGGGCTACGCGTCTTTACAGCGGCATTAGAGGAGTTCTCTACTTGAGATAGTGCTGGTTGAAAAACTCGCGATAGCCATCTAAGGTCTTGTTCTTCAACACGCGGCGGTAGTTCTCCTGGGTGATGGGGAAGAATTCTTTGTTATAAGTCTTCTTCCCCGTCTCGCCGAGGAAATCCTTGCGGTCTTTAACCTCCTGGTAATAGCGCATGGCTTGCTCCTTATTGTCGAACTTCCGAATGACTAAGATGGGCGTGTTGATATCGGTGCCCAGGAAGATGTTCGACAGGCGCAGTTGCTCCAGGCGGTGGTGTTCGCGGTTGTAGTCGGAAATAGCAATTTTGATATCGTCGAGCGGCAGGTCGCTGCCGTAGAGGACGATAAGGAAGTAGTGCAGCTTGTCGTCGTCCAACGTAAAAGCGTCGTCGATGGGCATGTTTGGCGCTGCCGACGGGTTGGCTGCTACCTCGTGGCCATCGCAAGAGATAACGCGAGCAATTTCTTTAGCGCGGGTGGCTTCTACGCTTTCAGGGAAGCGGCCAATAACTTCCTTGAGCGCGGCGCAGTACGCTGCTTGTCCTTGCAGGCTGCCCGTGCACATGGCTCCAAGCAGGGCAAACTTGGGAATGAGTGGGTTGGTCGTGCCATAGCGTTCGGGTGCTTTTTGGCATCGCTCAAAGGCCGTCTGATAGTCACCTTTTTTAAATAGGTCGTACGCTTGGTCGTAGTAGCGCGTAGCCTCGCGTTCGCGTTCGCGAGCGTTGTTGATGAAGTCGGGGTCTGTCAATACGCGGGTGTAGGGGCTGTTGGGATGGTTGAAAGCGAGCAAATCATAGTAGTATTTAGCGCGCGAGGTGTTGCCTATGTCCGTAAAGGCCAGGTAGCAATAGTACCAGGTCTCTATCTGGTGTTTGGTTATGTCGGGATATCGGCGCTGCAATTCCTCTAAAGTATTGGCGCAGCGCGGGTTGTTTTCCAGTTTTTCGCGATAGAGGACGCCGAGGTTAAACATCGCTTCATAGGTTGAGGCGTGTATGACGGCCAGTTCTTCTTCGCTTTGCGGTATTCCTCGTAGGATTTCGTTCAGGTCGTCGGGCAGGCTGGCGGCGACGGTGTCGGCTCCTGGGAGGTTGGCGACCTCTATGGCACCGGCTACTTGAGGGCGGTTGCTGCGGCGCCAGTTGTCTTCTAATTTTCGGTTTCCCCAAATTTTGGCAAAGTCCTTCTTGCCCTTTTTGAGGAAGGCATCGTTGTAAAAATAGAACGACGAGCGTTGCCCAGCAATGGGTGCCACAGGCAAGTCGGCGCCGGGTGGCGGAGCGGCAGGCCCGGCGGAGGCCTGTTGAGCTTCTTCCTCGCGCTGCTTTTGGATGCGTTTAGCCACGTCCAGTCGCTCTTGAGGGCTCATTTGATAAAGCCGCAGGATGCTGTCATTTTCAGCAATGCGTGTGATGAGGCGCGCAATTTCGGTCAAGTTTTCGGCGTAGCGCTGGGCCCGGTTATAGCGCGGGTCGGTGGCTGGCAACACGGTGAGGGTGCTGTCGAAGTACTTTTTGACATAGACAAACTCCTCTGCATCGAGGTACAGGTCAGCCAACAGCAGGTAAGCCTCGCTGCGCAGGTAGGTGTTTGAGGCTGCGTTGGCCAAAGACGTCTTCAGCGAGGCTATGGCTTCGTCGCGCTGCTTTTCGCGCAGATGAATGCCTGCGATGGTGAAGTAGATTTGGTCCTTATATTCGGTGTTCTTTTCGTCTCGGGCCATGCGCTCCAGTTGTTTGATAGCCTCGCCTGAGGTGAAGCGCTTGTAGGCATAGCCTGCCTGTATCTGTCGCAGGCGCGCGTTAAACTCCATTTCGTAGGTAGGGTTGCTGGCCAGCGCGATGTCCAGGGCAGCGTAGGCTTTGTCGGGTTGGTTGGCTTGCTCGTAGAGTTGAGACAGAATGTAGGCCAATCGGGCGCGCTCGCGTTTGCGCGGGGCATTTTGCACGGCCCGTTCCAATGGTGCAATTGCTTGCGTGTAGCGTTTCTGCTTAATAAACAAGTACGCTTGAGCCGTGTGCAGGTCCTTTCGCAGCTCGTCCGGGAAGTAGGGGTCTTGCTCCAGACTGCGATACAAAAAGTCCGCTTCCTCATACTTCTGCCGCTCCGTCAGCGTACGGCCATACCAAATCATGGCCAGCGGGTAGGCAGCTGTGCGCTGTAAAAAATGCTCGTAAGGGTTTTCTTGCGGCAAAAGCGGGTCGTCTTTTTGCGACTTCTTGCTGGTGGCCGACGGCTTCTTCGGAACGTTGGCCTCTTCTTGTTGGCTTTTAGCCTCTTTGCCTGATTTCTGCTCAGGCTTTTTCTTGTCTGACGTCTTGCCTTTCTTGCTCTTCTTTTTCTTCTTCTTAGGCGACTTTTTCTTCTTTTTCTTTTTCACCTCTTTTTTCTTCTTATCGCCTTTTTTCAATTTAGATTTACTGTTGGGGTTGTACTTCTCTCGGATGAAGCGAAACGTGGATTCAGCCGTTTCATAGTCGCGCTTTAAGTGCTGGGCTTGCCCCATCATGGTGTAGCAGTCGTCCGAGAAATCGCTCACCCGGTGGAGTACGATGGCTGTGGCCGATTTTTTAATGACATTGTCCAGCTTGCCCAAGGCACCGGACGGGTTCACCGCAGCGTAGGGGTATATTTCCAACAGCTGGTTGTAGTTGTCTTTGTGCTGCGCTTCCAGTTCTGCTATGGTCAGGCGGAGCAGCTCGTCGGCGTTAAACCAGTAATTGTATTTGGAGGTGAGGTTGTGATAATTCTTCTTTAGCCAGCCTACCTCAGCGTTTTTCTTTTTCGTAGTTACACAGCCGAGGAGGAGCACTGCTGCCAGTACGCCGGACAGAAGAAGCCGGAACTTTGTCATAGAAAGCAGGTTCGGTGTTGGTTTAAACAACTATTCGGTCGGTTTATGGTGCACCTATTGCGGCGGAGGTTGCCTGCAGGGGGAGAGGCAAGAGTATGCATTTTTTAGCCATTGAGCACACTTTTTACCCGAACTTTGCCGCCGTTAGGGCGTTGTGCAAGAACGCCTTGTCCGCCAAAAAGAAATGCAAAAATACCTCGCTGCAGCCAGAAACTTCCTCTTGTCCTTTCGCCGACAAGAGGGTGAGCCGCGTAGTTGGTTAGACCGCCTGCGCGATCAGTATCGCCTGGTCATCGTCAATGACGAGACGTTTGAGGAAGTCTCCTCGCTCAAACTGTCGCCCCTGAGCGTGTATATTTTCCTTAGCTCGCTCATTGTTGGCACGGCCATCATGGTGGTGGTGCTCATCATTTCTACGCCGCTCAAGCGGTATATTCCAGGGTATGGTGACTTTCAGCGCGACAGCGAGATTGCCTCTTTGACTCAGAAGGCCAATGCTTTAGAAAAAGAAATAAGCGCCCAACGGATGTACAACGAGAACCTGCGCAAGATTCTGACGGGCGACCTGGCTGACTTCACGGAAGAAGCTGTCAGAGGGAAGAGCAAGGCCGACACCTCGCGTACAACCACCACCTCGCCGGCTGATTTTGCCGGCCGGCTGGGCGAAACGGCGCTTTCCAGCAGCCCTACTGCCGAAAACCCTGCTGCTGGTCAGGCTTCGCCGAAAGGGCTACCCGTAGCACAGGGGAGTGATCAGACGCTCGAGCACATCTTGTTCGTGCCGCCCGTTTCCGGGGAAATAACAGCGCGCTTCGACCCGCTCAAAAATCACTTCGGTATTGACATCGCGGCGCCAAAAAACACCGCTGTCAAAGCAGCTGCCGACGGCGTGGTGATTTTGGCAGGATATACCGTAGAAACCGGCTATAGCATTGCGATACAACATTCACACAACATCGTCACGCTCTACAAACACAACTCCGTGCTTCTCAAGAGGGCAAACACCCCCGTAAAGGCGGGAGAGGCCATTGCACTCATTGGAAACACGGGCGTAGAATCGTCTGGACCACACCTCCACTTCGAATTGTGGTATCGGGGGCGCCCTGTCAACCCAGCAGACTATATCGGCTTCCGGTAAGAAGCGGGCTCATACGAAGGGCAGCTTTACCACGACGGCATTCAGCTTCTTGCCGCCGGCAATAATGTGGATACGCATGCCTGGTTCGGCGTACTTGGCCTTGACGTAACCCATGCCAATAGGTTGGTCGAGGGTAGGGGAGTGGGTGCCTGAAGTCACTACGCCAATTTTGGCGCCACGAGGGCTTTCTATGTCATAGCCGTGGCGGGGCACCCGGCGGTCTTCCACAAGAAAGCCCACTAACTTCCGCTTGACACCCTCTTCTTTTTGCCGCAGAAAACGGGCTTTAGAAGGAAAGTCTTCTGCTTTGTTCAGCTTGGTAATCCAGCCCAGGCCACCTTCCAGCGGACTGGTCTTGTCGTCGATGTCGTTGCCATAGAGGCAGTAGCCTTTTTCCAAGCGAAGCGTGTCGCGCGCGCCCAGGCCAGCGGGCTTGATGCCCCATTTGGCTCCGTGCTTCATCACCTTATCCCATATTTTGACAATGTCGCGATTGCGGGCATAGATTTCGAAGCCCCCGGCGCCGGTGTAGCCTGTCGCAGACACGATGACGTTGCGGCAACCGGCAAAACGGCCGCGACGGAAGGTGTAATACTTCATGCTGGCCAGGTCAATATCGGTCAACTTCTGTAAGATCTCTGCAGCTTTGGGGCCTTGCACAGCAATGAGGCCGGTGCGCTCAGAGATGTTTTTGAGCTGCACGTCGAAGCCTTTGGATTTCCGTTTTAGCCAGCGCCAGTCTTTTTTCTCGTTGGCGGCATTCACCACAAGCATGTACGTCTGGACGCCTTCCTCGGTCATTTCGGGCACATCGTCGAGGCGATAAACAAGCAGATCATCCACGATGCCGCCCTTATCGTTGGGAAGGCAAGAGTACTGCACGTCGCCCGGTTTCAGGCGGCTGACGTCGTTCACCGTTACACTCTGCAAGAAGCGGGTCGCCTCGCGGCCTTTGACAATGAACTCGCCCATGTGGCTGACATCAAACACGCCGGCATTGGTGCGTACGGCGTGGTGTTCGTCGCTGATAGTGGTGTAAGAGATGGGCATGTTGTAGCCGGCAAATTCGGCCATTTTGGCGCCCAGAGCGATGTGGCGCTCGGTGAGTGGTGTGTTCTTCATTGCACAGAAAAGCAGGTTATCGTCGAAATGTAGATGAGCAATAACGGCAAAGGTAGGTAGTTGGGTTGTTCTTCCGTCCAATGCCGCACTCTTCCCAGGCGGCTACGGGGCTGTTATCTTTGCGCCGCTTTGTTGTAGTTGTTAGGCTCGTTCCCGTCTTTCCCCTTTTCCTATGCACACGATGGAACGCCCTCTCTTTCGCACGCCGGCTTTGCTTCGTCGGCCTGAGCTCATTGCTGCTGAAAGCACGCGCCACGGTGGGGTCAGCAGCGGGCCTTACGCCTCTTTGAACCTCGGCAAGAGCACCGACGACCACCCAGAGAACGTGCAAGAAAATCGCCGGCGTTTTTGCTCGGCGTTAGGCTTCGCCCCCGAGCAGCTGGCCTGGAGCTATCAGGTACACGGTGCCAAGGTGCGGCTGGCCGAAGAGCCGGGCGGTGCCGCGGGATACGATGCCCTCATCACTCAGCAACCAGGCGTCGTTTTGGCTGTCTCTGTGGCGGATTGCGCTCCCGTGCTGGTGTACGACGTACGCCATCGCGCTGCAGCGGCCATTCACGCCGGCTGGCGCGGTGCAGCAGCAGGGGTGGTGCCTCAAACCTTGCAGGCTATGGCGGAGCACTTCGGCACGCGCGGAGTGGACTGTCTGGCCTACATAGGCACGTGCATCGATGAATGCTCTTTTGAAGTAGGGGCGGAGGTGGCGGCGCTCTTTGATAGTGCTTTCGTTCGCTTTGATGCAGAACGCGGGCGGCATTTTCTGGACCTGAAAGGCTTTGTCGCTAGCCAACTGCGCGCCTTTGGCTTACCTGCAGTGCAAATAGAGGTGTCGCCCCTCTCCACCGTACTGCATAGTGAGGACTACTTTTCCCACCGCCAATCGGGCGGGCGCACCGGCCGCATGTTGGGCGTGATAGGGCTGAGAGAAGCAGCAGGTTCTTGAACCTGTTATGGAGCGCTTAGGACTCTTGAAATCAGCACTTTATCTATCTTGCTCTTGTCCATGTCCACTACCTCGAAGCGATAGCCCTCGGCTTCGAAATGGTCCCCGGTGCGCGGTATCTCCCCCACTTTGTGCAAAATGTAGCCTGCCAGGGTAGCGTAGTCGGCGTCGTCGTCTTCAAACTCAGAGATAGGGACCAGCTCCCGGAGCTCATCCACAAGGATACTGCCTTCTACCAGCCAGCTGCCGTCTTCGCGCGCAACAATCTCTGGCTCTTCGACGTCGTCAATGTCGGGTAAGTTACCGAAGATACTTTCCGTTAGGTCGTGCAGCGTGATGATGCCTTGAACGGAGCCATACTCGTCCACCACCACCGCGAAGTAGTTGCGCTCATTGCGGAAGCGTTCTAAGATTTTTAGGGCATTCATGGTTTCCGGGATGTAAAGGGGCGGTGTGGCTATTTGGCGCAGGTCGAAGCCGGGTTGGTTGGCGTTGTCAATATAGTCGCGCAGTTTGACTACGCCTATAATGTTCTCGAGGGCACCATCGCAAAGCAAAAACTTGGTGTATCCACTTTGCCGGATAATGCGGTCATTTTCCTCGGGCGCTGCTTGTACGTCTAACCACTCCAGCTCGTTGCGGTGTGTCATAATGGCATAGGCGTCGCGATCGGCAAAACGGAGAATGTTCTGGATGAACTCGCTCTCCTTTTCCTCGAGCACGCCTTGCCGGTTGGCTTTAAGCACCAGGTTTTTGATCTCTTCTTCAGACACGTACGGCTCTATAACGGGCTTCTGAATGAACAGGCCGAGCAGCCCTTTGGTGAGGTACTGCAACAGCGTATACCAGGGATAAAACAGGCGCAGCGGAATAAAGACAAACGGGCGCGCGGCAGCAGCTGCTCCTTTGGGATATTGGGCTGCTATGTATCGCGGTATCCACTCGCCCAATAGTAAAATGAGGCAGGCAACCACTGCGAGCACGACAACCATTGAAATGGTAGAGGCATAAGACGCCAACGATGCTACCGAAGAAACCCAGGGCGTCAGGGCATCGCCCAGGTACCAGCCTGCATAGGTGCCTTCTACTATCGTTAGCACAAGAACCGCCATCTGCAGGATGTCTTCCACCACCTCAGGCTCCTCATACGGGCGGAAGGGCAGGGCCGACGCCGAAGAGCTGGGCGTCGGTCGGTTTAAAGAGGCACGCCCCCCGGCTCCCAGTGCAGCTTTGCCCAGAGTCCAAAATCCGTGTAGCCCGACGAGTAGGAAGAGTATGGCAATCTCCATGAAAACGCCAGGCAAAAATAAAGCGGCCCCCTTGCATTTGCGCTGGGCATAGTTAAAGACTGCGCTAACGTTAAAAAATGTTAAAAGTGAAAATTTTTTTGGAACAACCAGGACTTGCCTCTACTTTTGGCTTCAGAAAAACGAACTCACCATCTAAAAAACATTGGCTTATCGGGTATAGCTTGTACACCACACCAAACGCTGTTGGACTGTAAAACAACACTTTAGCGTATGCAAGCTGTATCTGTTTTGGTCAATGACCAAGAGCTCATCGCTCGCTACATGGATGGCGATGAAACCGCCTTTGAAGTTCTTCTCCAACGACACAAGGCGAAGATCTACACCTCTATTTACCTCTTCGTCAAAGACAAGGCGTTGGCGGAAGACATCTTTCAGGAGGTGTTTATCAAAATCATAGACACCCTACGTAAAGGGCGATACAGCCATGAGGGTAAGTTTGCCCAATGGGCCATGCGTATTGCTTACAACCTGTGCGTGGACTATCACCGCCGGAACAAGCGCCGTGCCCATGTGAGCAAATCCGAAGAGTTTGACATCTTCGACATCCTGCGCGTTAATGACGACGGGCCGGACGACAACATCATCCGCAGCGAAACATACAGCCGCGTACGCCAGCTGGTGGACGCCCTCCCACCCGAACAACGCGAGGTCGTCATTTTGCGGCACTATGCAGATATGAGCTTCAAGGAAATTGCAGCCCTCACTCGTGTCAGCATCAACACGGCCTTAGGGCGTATGCGCTACGCCCTTATTAACATCCGAAAAATGATGGCTGAAAAAGCCGTTGTTCTTCAATAGCTTCCCACGAACCGCGAGCCTGATTTTGTATCGGCACGGTGTTGCTCTAAGGAGTGGCGTCGTGCCGATTTTATTTGACTTATCCCGGCGTATTTTTGCGCGGCTTTTCATTCTGCAAGCCCTCACCCATGGCGGACTCCATCCACATCAGTGTCGTCATTCCTACCAAAAATGAAGCCCACTACATAGGTCCGACACTGACCCAGTACGAGCCTTATCTGGACAAGTTAGGGCTGGAAGTCATCGTATCCGACGGTGGCAGCACAGATGACACCGCCGAGGTTGTTCGGCAGTTTCAGGCGCGATGGGGCGAAGGGCGTCTGAAGTTAGCTGTAGCTCAGGGCAAGCAAAACATCGCCATAGGGCGAAACGCCGGTGCGGCTTTGGCTCGCGGTGAGTTTCTCTTCCACACCGACGCTGACGTCCACATTCCTGACTTAGAGGGCTTTTTCAACACGTTGCTTCAGACCTTTAAGCAGCGCCCTGAGGTGGTGGCCGCTACCGTGCCTATCCGCGTGTATCCGCAAGAGGCCACGTGGATGGACCGCTTCTACCACGCACTCATGAACCACTTTATCCACGCCTCCTTCTACGTGGGGGTGTACCTGGCAAAAGGCGAATGCCAGTTTGTGCGCCGCAGCGTTTTCGAGCGTATCGGCGGCTACAATGAATCCATCATAGCGGGCGAGGACTGCAACCTCTTTTATCGGCTGCATCGCGAGGGCCGCATCGCTTATTTGAGCCGCCTGTGCGTCCACCACTCGCCGCGTCGCTTTCGAAAATACGGCTACTTACGGCTCAACTTGATCTATTTCCGCGAAGCACTTTCCCTGCTCATTCTGCGCCGCTCCTATGTGGCGGAGTGGAAGGCCGTACGCTAAGGAACAGAGCGCCAGAGGTATTGAGCTAAGTCTCCCCGAGAGAGGAGTAGCATTCCTGTGTCCAGCAACTGCTTGGGCTACAGGTTAGCTTTTTAATGTTGCACCTGTTGGAACTTACCGTCGAGGTAAAGCATTTCTAACAGTAGAATTCAAAAGGTAAAATTGCCCTTTACAAGAAAAACAAACGAATGAAACAGGTTTTTTGACCTGTAAACTCCTTATTTATTTGGTTGCCTGCCAAGATGGAGCAGGGTGGAAGGCGTGCGTCTGTGGGCAGCACAGGTAAAAGATGACCTTCACCATATAAAGCGAATCTAAAATGCTTAACGAGCTTTCTTCACCTACCATCTTGATCTGGGTAATTGTTATCATCGTCCTAGTTGGTTTTTTGCTCAAGGTTCTGAAGGAAATCCTTCGGGCGGCAATGACCCTTCTTAAAAGCTGCCTGTTCATATTGTTGTTTATCGTCTTTTTTGCATCGTTTTTTTTTATCAAAAGCAGGCTGCTCTTGACAATTCCGAAGCCGGTGTTTATTGCTGTCTAATACATCTCGCGCCTGCAGCCTTAAGCCTCACCCATTCCCTGTAAAGCCGAACAAAGTTTATCACACATAGTCTTTTCCCACCCTTTTTCGCGTTTTTTGCCCCAAAAAAAACCGCTATGCGCGTCCTCAAATTTGGTGGCACGTCGGTAGGCTCGCCACAGACCATTCGAGACCTACTGTTGCCTGTGTTGGTGGATTATCACCATCGCGGTAGGGCGTTCACCGTTGTCTTTTCCGCCTTTTCCAAGGTAACCGACATGCTTATCGAAACGGCGCTGCGCGCTGCGAGCGGCGATGGCACCTATTTGTCGCTCTTAGAAAAGCTGCGCCAGCGCCATGTCGAAGCCTTGGAGATGCTACTGGCGCCTGAAAATCGGGCATCGGCTGAGGCGGCGCTAAACGGGCACTTGGAGGACTTGAGCAACGTGTTGCACGGTATTTACCTGTTGCGTGAGGCGTCGGCTCGCTCACTCGATTTTGCGATGAGCTTTGGCGAGCGCAGTTCCACACTCCTCCTGGCGCATGCTATGCGACAGGCCGGCCTGCCTGCTGAATACCTGGACGCGCGGCGCATTATCCGCACGGATGCGCGGTTTGGACAGGCTCAGGTCAATTTTGAGCAGACCTATGCGCTCATCCGCGAGCACTACGCCCAAAGCCCTAACACCATTCAGGCGGTTACTGGCTTTATTGGGAGCACCGACGATGGCCTAACCACCACCCTGGGCCGGGGGGGCTCAGACTATACAGCAGCCATCCTGGGGGCGGCTTTGGATGCAGAGGCCATTGAAATATGGACCGATGTGGATGGAGTCTTGACGGCAGACCCTCGGCGCGTTAAAAAGGCGTTTACTCTGCCGGCCATGACCTATCGCGAGGCTATGGAGATGAGTCACTTTGGCGCTAAAGTCATCTATCCGCCGACCATTCGTCCGGCCATGGCCAAGGGTATTCCTTTGCTTATTCGAAACACGTTCAACCCTTCTTTCGGGGGTACTTATATCGGCCCTTCTGCCTTAACGGAGCCGATGCGCCAGCCGGTGAAGGGCATTTCCAGCATCAACCAGATCAGCCTGATTACGCTAGAGGGTAGTGGTCTTTTTGGTGTGCCGGGTATTGCCGCGCGCCTGTTTGGCGCTATGGCTCGCGAAGGCGTCAACGTAGTGCTAATCACCCAAGGCTCCAGCGAGAGTAGCATCACCTTTGCCGTGTCGCCGCAGCAGGCGGCGTTGGCCCAGCAAGCCGTTGAGCGCGAGTTTGCTTATGAGCTGCGCAATGGCGGGGTAGAACCTCCGCGGGCCGAACACGACTTATCGGTGGTAGCTATTGTGGGTGAGGGTATGCGTTACACACCGGGTATTTCGGGTCGGCTTTTTCAGGCCTTGGGGCGCAACGGCATCAATGTGGTAGCTATCGCCCAGGGTTCGAGTGAGTTGAACATTTCCGTGGTGGTGCCGGCTGCTGACGAAACGAAAGCCCTTAATGCCATACATGAGGCTTTCTTCCTTTCCGATACCAAAAGCCTTAATCTTTTTATCGTGGGCACGGGGCTCATCGGAAGTGCGCTGTTAGAGCAAATTCGCCGTCAGGCGGCGTTTTTGCGCGAGCGCCGACACCTGGAAATCCGGGTAGTTGGGCTGGCTAATAGCCGTCGCATGCTCTTTGACGAGGAGGGTATAGACCTGGAGCAATGGCGCACCGCCCTGGAGCAAGCTTCGCGACCGTTCTCGATGGCGGGTTTTGTCGAGCAGATGGAGCAGCTGAATTTGCCCAACAGCATTTTCATTGATAATACGGCTGCTGAGGAAATTACCCGCTACTACGAAAGCATTCTGGAGGCAAGTATCTCTATCAGTACGCCCAATAAACTGGCGACTTCCGCCCCTTGGGAGCAATACGAGCGCCTCAAGCAGGTGGCTGCTCGGCGAGGAGCCTTGTGGCGATACGAGACCAACGTGGGTGCGGGCTTGCCCATCATCAGCACGTTGAACGACCTCATTCACTCGGGTGATCGCATTCTTCGCATCGAAGGCGTGCTTTCTGGAACGCTATCTTTTCTTTTCAATCAGTTCACCGAGGGTCGACGCTTTTCGGACTTGGTGCAAGAGGCACGCCAGCAAGGGCTTACAGAACCCGACCCACGCGAAGACCTCTCGGGCGCTGACGTCCGCCGAAAGGCGCTCATTTTAGCCCGCGAAGTTGGGCTACCTTTGGAACTGGACGACATTCCCGTGGAAAACCTTCTGCCGCCCAGTTGTCTAGAAGCGCCTTCGGTAGAGGCTTTTATGGAAGAGTTGCGCCGCTTCGACGGCCATTTTGAAGCCCTGCGGTCAGCAGCAGCAGCCTCAGGGCAGGTGCTGCGTTGGGTAGCGCTCATTGAGCAGGAGCGCGCCTGTATCGGTCTGCAACGTGTCGGCCCAGAGCACCCTTTCTATGGATTAGATGGCAGCGACAATATGGTGGTGTTCACTACAGAGCGCTATTCGGAGCGGCCTCTGGTGGTGCGGGGGCCGGGAGCGGGGGCAGAGGTTACAGCAGCAGGCGTCTTTGCCGAAGTCATCGGCATGAGTGCAGCCCTTAGCGCACGAGGATGATGCTACAGGCTCAATAGCCTGGCCGCAAAGGAATGCTGACGGGGATTTCTACAGCGCGCAAGCGCCGACGCTCGCTTAAGCGAATGTTGCGCTGCTTGAACAAGTGCTTTAGTCCAAACCCTACAATAATCCCCGTACCGGAAATAATGGCCGTTTGAGCCGTCAAAGGGTAGTCGTCGAAGGCGGCGCCGATGAGCGAAAAGCCAGCCCAGGAGGCGCCAAAAATCATGAGCATCGAGCCAGAGGCGCGCAGCAGCCCAGGATATTGAAGCCGAACAGCATCCACTTCGGACAGCGACCAGTAGCGCCCGTCGAAAGCCACGCGCTGTTCGCTCATGTTTACGTCCGTAATCAGGGAATTATGCCACATCGGGTCGCCCTTAAACCGGTAGGTTAGCTCGCTGCCCGTATAAAATTTGATGGTACGCGCGCGATTAGCCCTTTCCAGCTGGATAAACTTCTGAGCGAAGACATTGCCGGCAACGGCTATGAGGGCAAGGGCTAACGCTATTTTTTGCAGGTACATAAGCGGTGGTTTTATGACGCCAAAACTAAACCGCTGCCTTTGGGCAGGGTTGCTGCGGCAGGTGTTTGTTTGAGCAAAACGCCGCTTTTTAAACGGACGACGCGATCAGTGGATTCTGACGCAGGTACTCGTCCTCTTTTTGTCGCATAGTAGCCTGCTCGTCCTCTGTCTCGTCGGTGTATCCTGCCAGATGAAGTAGGCCGTGCACCATGACGCGGCATAGCTCGTGTTCGAAGGGCACGCCGTACTGCTGGGCATTGTCTCGCACACGCTCTATGCTGATAAATACATCACCGTGCGCGGCCCCCGGCGTGTAGGGAAAGGTGATGACGTCGGTATAATCATCGTGCTGCAAGTATTGGACGTTGACCTGGCGTAAATATTCGTCGGATGTGAAAATGTAGGTCAATTCCAACACGGGCGCGTTTTCAGCGGCGGCAACCGCCAAGAGCCACGCTTTCAGCAGCTCTTCAGCGGGAAGGTCGAACTGGACATCTTCCCAACAAAAGACAACACTCCCTTCCTCTACTCCTTCCGGAGGCGTCTCGAACGGCATGCGTCGTTGGGTTATTCTGAGCGGTGAAGCTTGAAGCGCATCTCTACGGTGCGCCCACCCTCGGTGAAACGGCACCTGCTACTGAGACGCTTCATGAGGAAAATCCCTCGCCCTCCGCACTCCTCGATGCGTTCCGGACTGGTCGGGTCGGGCAAACATGAAGGGTCGAAGCCAGGCCCTTCGTCAGAAACCCGAATGGAGAGCACATCCTTTTGCTGCCGCAGCGAGATGCATACGCGCTTGTTGCAGTCGCTCTGATTGCCGTGCACCATCGCATTCGTCACGGCTTCCGTGAGACTGATAAGGATGTCTTCGCGAAGTTCAGGAGTAAGGTTCAACCGGCAAGCCAAATCTCGAACAAATGGTTCTACCTGGCGAACGTTTTCTGGATTTGAGGATAAAGTCAGGTCTCTGTGTAAGTCGCTCATTAGCAAGTCGTGATGTGCAAATCCTGACACTTGGTTTGGGGCGGATTAAAAGGAAATACTCCGCAATTTAAGATATCGTTAAGGAATTTGCAAGCCTTTTTGAGAAAAATTTTTTCCACACGGTCCCTGTGGACGTTGTAACAAGCCGAGGTAACACTTTTAGGACACAGAAGTTTACGGTTTCTTAGGCATATTTTCCTCTTCAGAGGGATTATTTTTCGAAAATAAAAACCGGATGTTTCGCTGTAAGCCCTCGAACTTAACTCTTTTGACGGCTGATTTTCGGAACAGCTTTTCGAAGACGTCGGCTGTTATTTCCAACCACTCGCGTTTGGTCATAGAGAGCAAATCGGGGTGCGGTTCAAAAGCCGGCTCCTGATGGCGACGAGCGAAGCGATTCCACGGACAGACCTCTTGGCAGACATCACAGCCGAACATCCAGTTGTCCATCTTGTCTCGGAATTCCGGAGGTATTTCTTCCCGCAGTTCGATGGTCAGATAGGAGATACACTTGGACGCATCGAGCCAATAGCCAGTGGGGCTGATGGCCTCAGTAGGGCATGCCTCAATACAGCGACGGCAGGTGCCGCAGTGGTCTCGGATGGGGTCGTCGTAAGCAAATACCAGGTCGCAAATGATCTCGGACAGAAAGAAATAGGAGCCCGCCTTAGGGTTAATGGTCAGTGTGTGGCGCCCATTCCAACCAATGCCGGCCCGACGCGCCCACTCGCGCTCGAGCACGGGGGCACTGTCCACAAAACAGCGGCCATGGATATCGCCAAATTGCTCTCGCATGTATGCAACGAGCGCCTTGAGCCGCGTCTTGACCACGTGGTGATAGTCCTGGCCATAGGCGTATTGGCTAATTTTAGGCGCTTCAGGGTCGGTCTGCTTGTCGGGGTTGTGGTAGTTGAAGGCCAGGCAGATGACGCTTTTGGCTTCGGGCACCAGTCGAGAGGGGTCTATGCGCAAGTCGAAGTAGTTTTCCATGTAAGCCATTTTGCCGTGGGCGCCTTGACGCAACCAGGCTTCCAAGTGGCGTGCTTCGTCGTCCAAACGCTCCGCGCGGGCAAAGCCTACAAAGCAAAAGCCCAGCCGTTGGGCTTCTGCGCGCACCAATTCTGCTCGGCGCTCTACCGTCATGGGGCAAAATTAGGCACGCTCGCAGCGTTCTATGGGAGAGCAATTATCCAGCAGCACGTTGCCGCGATAATACCGAAAAACTCCCGGCGCATAGTAGGCCTCCAAGATGATGTATTTCATGGCGTGGTTGGGCACAAATTGGAACGTGTAGCGCCGCCAGTCAGCGTGAGTAATGGCAGAGGAGGAGCACAACAGCTGTCTCTTGTGGGGGCCATCGCTGCCCCACACGCGCACACGGACGGGCAAGTCATATCCGACATAGCGCTGGGTATGGGCTAAGTAAATATCGAACTTATAGCATACATTGGGCTTTAAGGGCGCAGTCAGCTGCTGGGCTATGTCTTCACAGGAGCCATCCTCGCGGGTGACGAGAGCCAAAAACGACGATCCGTCCTGAGGCAGAGCCTGCACCCCCCACGCTCCCGGCATGATGTCGGGTGTGCTGCCCATGCCCACGGTTAGCCAGCCTCGAGGCACTCTGGAGGAGCCAGGAGTATCCTCGAAAGAAGGATTTTTTAGAGCAATCTTGTCGCTTGCGCGCTGAAAGCTGGTACATATCCATGCCGCCAGCAACAGCCCCACCCACTTTTGCATTCCCCAAAAGGCTCGCATGGTCTGTGAATTTATAGGGCGAATAGAAAACAGAAGATGCTGTCAGCGCAGCAGGGTTACGGTGCCGCTCTTGACGCGCTCCTCGCCCTTGCATCGGTAGCGCAGGCGGTAGAGGAAAAGGCCAGAGTTGAGCGGTTGTCCCTGGAACGTGCCGTCCCAGCCGTCGAAAGCGGAGGCAGCAGCAAATACGCGCCCTCCCCATCGGTCGAACACCTCAAAGGAAATAAAATCATCTACGGCGTAAGGATTGCCAATAGTGAACAGGTCATTGCGCCCAGGCGAGGAGGCTGGCGTGAAGGCGTTAGGGATGAAAATGAGGTTGCAGTCCAACGTATCCGGGTCTATTACTTTGACGTTCAGTGTATCGTAAGCGGTGCAGCCCTGGTGAAAGAAGCTAAGCCGGTACGTAGTGGATACGATGGGAGTGACGATGGGTTCAGCCTCGCTCGCGCCTGAGAGGGTACCTGCCGGCGACCAAAGAAGGTTTTGCGTGCAAGCAGGGTTGGTGCGCACCTGGAAGGAATTGCCCAGATAGATGATGGTGTCGCCCGTCAGGATGCGGTCAGGACGGGCGTAGAGCAGGGTAATCTCGTCTTGCGTGAGCGCGCGGCTGTAAACGCGCAAATCATCAAATTCTCCCAAAAAGTATTCATCCAGTAGGCAAATAGGCTCGCCCACTTTCAGGATGGCTCCAGAGGTAAGGTCGAGACGAGTTGTTGTGCTGCGGCGGTCTTTAAGTACTCCATTGATGTAGATGGAATAAGTAGTATTACTGCGCGTTAGCACAACGTGTTGCCAACAGGCGGTTGGGTCTAAGTCCGCATTTACGGTGACAAAGAGGCTCTGGGTTTGAATAAGGCTTGAACTAATCTTTCGGCTTCGCGGGTTGTAGCGTACCCACATCCCCTTTGCTCCCGGATTGCACGACTCCTGTTTAGAAAGGATGACCTGCGACCCACCTGCGTTAGGGTTCACTGGGCCGGGTTTAATATAAAAACTGATGGTAAAATCGCTCAGCGTGAAAACCTCCGTTACTGGGCCAACAAAGAAAATCGCGTCTCCTTTGCCATCGAGAGAGGCAGCAGAATCCAGCACGCCGCAGCGGCATTGTGGGTCGCCAATGAACGTCCCGTTAGAGCCGTTGCCACTTTCGTCTTTAGGTTTACACTCGCTAAAGGAGAAAAAGGCTACCAGTTTTTCGTTGATGTTTTGAGCAAAGGAAGAAGCCGCGCCAAGGCCAATGAAGAAAAAAAGCAGAAGAATGCGCATGTGTGTACTCGTTTTTTAGGCAAAAGGAACGCCCTCCAGGAGGCCAAAGTATGCTAAAAGGCTGCTTTGGCAGCCGCATGTGGGTGTTAAAAGCGAAAATGGACCAAGTCGGCAAATTGCTGCACCCGCTCTTGAATAAGTTGGTCGTTCAGCTCCAACAGGCGTTCTACACTAAATTTTTCTACGCAGAACGAGGCCAACGCTGAGCCGCAAATGACCGCACGGCGCATGTTATCCATGGAGAGGTCGCCTGTGCGGGCTATCCAACCCATGAAGCCGCCGGCAAACGTATCGCCTGCTCCTGTGGGGTCAGTAACTTCAGCCAGCGGGAGCGCTGGCGCATAGAACAGCTCATCGCCGTGAAACAGCAGCGCGCCGTGCTCACCCTTCTTAATGATGAGAAAGCGCGGCCCCATGCGCAAGATAGCGCGTGCGGCCTTGACGAGCGAGTACTCGCCCGAAAGCTGTCGAGCTTCTTCGTCGTTGATGGTCAAGACGTCCACGCGGGTCAGTAGCTCTTGCAAGTCGTCCCAGGCAGTATCCATCCAAAAATTCATCGTGTCCATAGCCACCAAGCGAGGGCGGCGCTGCAACTGTTCCAAGACGCGCAGCTGCACCTTGGGCGTTAGGTTGCCCAACATCAGGTACTCAGCGTTGCGGTAACTAAGAGGCAATATCGGATCAAAGTCAGCCAACACATTGAGCTGGGTGTCCAACGTGTCGCGCATGTTCAAGTCGCGGTAATATTTCCCAGCCCAGAAGAAGGATTTCTGCCCGGTTTTTACTTGTAAGCCTTCTAAGTCGGCGCCACGCTCGCGCAGCGTTTGAAGCATAGGGGCCGGAAAATCGTCGCCAACTACCGACACAATGCTCACCGGCCGAACGAAATACGAAGCGGCCAGGGCGATGTAGGTGCATGCTCCACCCACGACGCGCTCGGCTCGGCCAAAGGGGGTTTCAATGTCGTCAAAGGCGACGGTGCCTACGGCTACTAAACTCATAAGGAAAGGTGGTTAGCGCTGTCTTTTCGAGCGTGCAAAGATGCAAAAGGCTAACGCGGCGTGGGGTGTGTTTGGATAAAAACCTCGGCACCCGTCGGCTGTGCGGCTAAAAAATGCCTATCAATCCTAAGGCCAGGCTTCTCTCCGCCAGGAGAAGACAAACATCGCGATGTTGAAAAGCAAGAAAAAAAGGTTATTCAACCAGGAAAAAAGGATGACATTTTCGATTTGTCGCAAGTCAAGGGTGTACAAGAGCAGCGCTTGAAATGGCAAGGCTAAGGCCACATAATAGCGATTGAGAGCAACCCATGCTCTGGCCGTACACACTTGATACACCACTGCCGCCAGTTGCCCCGTAGCGCCAGCTAGCAAGAAAGGCAGCAGATATTCGGTCAGCTCGGCGTAGTTGGGACCCAATATCCACAGCAAGGATGGCGGGTGCATGGCCGCCCAAAACAAGATGGGCAGCGTAAGTAGGATGGCCGCTCCCAGAGTGCGAAAGGCCTGTTGCAACACGTGCTGAGGCGTGCGCGCTTTAGCCAATTCGGGCAGGGTATAGCTAGCCACAAAAGCCTGAAAAATGCTAAACAACACCCCTAAGCGCCCCAATGCTCCAATGTCGGCCACGCGCTCTGTAGAAGCAAACCAAGCGCACAAGAGGATGGCGATTTGGCCTTCAAACGACCAGTAAAGTGTGCGCAGAGCGTTGGTGCGCACCATGTGGCGCATGTCGCGCAGGTAGGTCTCGTCGGTGTGGCGATGGTGGGCCAATAGCGGTCGAGTAGCGCGGACATGTGCCCTGTAGTTCACCACCAAACAGAGCACTATCCAGCCCACCACCGCCCACACGGGGCCGCCTGTCCAGGCGATGAGGGCTGCTCCCACCAGCTTGAGCATGGCACTGCCTAAGTCGTTGCGCAACAGGGCCGCTGTAGAATGCCCCAACTGCAGGACGATAGCGTAAAAGTTCGCTTGCATTTGCACCCATGCAGCAGCCAGCACCAGCGAGGCCAGCGCGAGTGCCTCGCTCCAAGTGGTGCCTATTTGAGGAAACTGCCAAAGGCAGTACGCTGCAAAGGGCAAGGCCAGCCAGCCGCCGACAGAGTTGCGCAATCGCTGAGCACTGTTCAGCACGGCGCGCAGCGCGACGCCATCTGGCCAGACGCGTCCACCTAAACCCAGGGCTGCAGAGGTTAGCCCCATGTTGCTGGCATTGACAGCTATAGCCAGCAGCGAAAAGGTTAGCGAGTATGCCGCATAGTCGGCCTTGCCAAGGCTGCGCACCAGGACGAAGCCCGTCAGCGCATTCAGGCCGGTGAGCAACATCTGCCCTACTATGAAGCGCCACGCCCGTAGACGACGCACGGGTGCCTTGGGAGAAAGGCCTATGTTGTCGGGCATGCTGGCCATAATGGCGCGAAGGTAGAGCGGGGTGCTTTACTTGCTTTCAGCGCAAGGGCACAACGACGAACAGCAACAGCACTGACTCGGTTGTTTTCTCAACTCCTTGCAAACGGCTGCTATGCTTTTGCGTAGGCTGTTGCATAAAATTGACCTGCCGATATTTCCGCCCGCCCTTTCTACCTTTGTTTTATGCGCTTGTTTCGACTTTGGCACCCCACGCGATGCATAGGCCGACCTGAGCAGCCCGTGCACATAGCGTTGGAAGGCTCCAAAAGTATCAGCAACCGCGCCCTTATCGTCAACGCTTTGCGCGGTGCCGACCCGGCCGAAGGGCTGCAGGGACTGTCCTCCGCCTCAGATACGCGCACCCTGCTGCGATTACTTCGCGAGCGACCCGAAGTGTGCGACGCCGGCGATGGCGGCACCACTCTCCGCTTTCTGGCAGCTTACTTGGCCCTGCAAAGGGGCTGCTACACGTTGACTGGTACAGCGCGCATGCAAGAGCGCCCTGTGGCACCGCTGGTGGAAGGCATACGCCAGCTGGGCGCCGAAGTGCATTACCTGAGGCGGGAAGGCTATCCGCCGCTGCGTATCTGCGGTCTCGACCGACACGCACTGCGCCAGCGCCCGCTGCTGCACTTGCCCGCTAACGTAAGTAGCCAGTTCATCTCGGCACTTCTGCTTGTCGGGCCTTGCTTACCCAATGGCCTCGAAGTCACATTATTAAACAGACCTGCTTCCGAACCCTACCTTCGGATGACTGTTCTGCTCATGCGCCACTTCGGCGCCACGGTGCACCGGAGGGCAGAGAGCCACTTCGTCGTAGAGCCAGGCGGCTACATGGCTCGACCGCTCCGCATCGAGAGCGACTGGACGGCGGCTGCTTACTGGTACGCTATTGCTGCTCTAACCAAAGATGCCCATGTCGAACTCTCCAGTTTGTACCCGAACAGCTGGCAGGGCGATGCTATAGTAGCCCAATTGGCCTTGCCCTTTGGCGTGCGCTCTGCCTTCTCTACCGAGGATGGTGCACCTGTCGTACGACTAAGTTTGAAGCGCCCTGCCTCAGTGGCGCTACCCGGAGCCGTGTCCTTCGAGGGATGCCCCGACTTGGCGCAAACATTCGCCGTGTTGTATGCAGCCTTTGGCCAAGAGGCGTCCTTTTCGGGCTTGGATACGCTGAAAATCAAAGAGACCGACCGTTGCGCTGCTTTACAGACGGAATTAGCCAAAGTAGGCGCCTTGTTCGAAGCGGAGCCATCCCTTGGAGCTACTTATCGCTTATCGGGCCGGGCGCGTTGGAGCAGCCCGCCGCGCTTCGCCACTTATGGCGACCACCGCATGGCGATGGCCTTTGCTCCGTTGGCTCTGTTAGGCCCTATAGAAATAGAAAATCCTGACGTGGTGGACAAGTCGTATCCAACTTTTTGGGAACACTTGCGCCAGGCCGGTTTTATCATCGAAACCCTCTCAGCATGACCCTTGCTTTTCGCGCTCATGGAAAACTGCTCCTCACCGGTGAGTACGCCGTGCTTGATGGCGCCGAAGCCCTCGCTATACCCGTCCGTTACGGTCAGACCTTGTACGCCCAAACGGCGGCACCGCCCGCCCAGCTCCGCTGGATAAGTACCGACTGGCAAGGGCAGCCCTGGTTTGAGGCCTTTTTTCGCCTGCCTGACCTCGAGGTAATTCGCGCTTCCGATGAGAGCACTACTCAGCGCCTGCGAGCGCTGTTGCTCGCCTGTAGACATCAGCAGCCGGCGTTCCTAACCGATGGGCAGGGCTGGCAAGTGCATATGGCCGCCGATTATCCTCTCCACTGGGGGTTGGGCAGCAGCAGTACCTTAGTGGCTGCTTTGGCGCGTTGGGCGGAGGTAGACCCCTACGCCCTGCTCTTCGAAACGTTGGGTGGCTCGGGCTACGATATCGCCTGTGCCTTCGCTTCCGGCCCTATTTTTTATCAACTTGTGGGTCGAACGCCTCACGTAACACCGGTTCCCTTTTTTCCTCCCTTTTCTGACCGCCTTTTCTTTGTTTTTCTGGAAAAAAAACAAGACAGCCGTGCTGAAATACGCCGGTTTCGCCAACGCGATACTCCAAGCCCGCAGTGGCTAAATGCTGTCTCTGCCCTCACCCGAAAGTGTGCCCTCGCCCAAACATTAGAGCAGTTTGCTGCGCTATTGCGCGAGCACGAGCACCTGCTCAGCGTTGCCCTCGACCTGTCGCCCGTGCAGGAGGCCCTCTTTCCGGATTTTCCCGGTGTCGTTAAAAGTTTAGGCGCCTGGGGCGGCGATTTCATCCTCGCTGCAAGCCGGCTCTCCGCAGCCAATACGGTGCGCTATTTCCAAGAAAAAGGCTTTCCCACCTGTATTCCCTATCTCGAAATGGCCCTGCCTCTCGCCCGTTAAAGGCAGGTTACTTTTCGGAAAGAGGCTTGCCTTTAGCCTCCGCTTACGCATTTACACAGCGATAGGTTGATTTTGCCAAGCCAAAAGCGGATTTTACATCTTTTCTATTGCCATATAGATGGCAATATGGCTAAACTGCAGGTGATTGTAAAATTTTTAAGGCGTTAAACAGAAATAATATTTTTATGAAACGAATTTTATTTCTAACAACCATATTAACCTTCTTGCTTGCAGCGTGCCAGCAAAAGGACATGCTGTGGACAACGCCCGAGGTGGAGGAAGAGGCAGCTGCTCGTTGGGCGAAAAGCGCTCAGGAGCACCTGGCTTTTTTAGATTACAATTACACTCAAAACGTGCCTCGATACCTGCTGGTGGCGGAGGTAGAAAAGCCCGTGGTGAACCATGCAAAAGCGGCACTGGGGCGGGTGTTGTTCTACGATAAGTCGCTTTCTCGAAACAGCGATGTATCGTGTGCGTCGTGCCACAAGCAAATGCGCGCTTTTGCTGACTCAGCGGGCTTTAGCATGGGCACAGGCGGTCAGCTTATGAGCCGCCAATCGCTACCGCTCAACTACACCGTTAACTTCAGGCAGCACCACCGCTCTTGGAACACCGAAGAAGCGCCGCGCCTAATGTGGGATGGGCGTGCCACCTCGCTAGAGGAGGTCATGCAGATGGCCATCACACACCCACGGGAAATGAACATGACCCTGCCCGAAGTCATGGAGCGCATCCGGTCAAAGGATTTCTATTTGCACCTGTGGCAGAAGGCTTTTGGCCATGCCGAGCCTAAGGCATCGGAAATGTTGGAAGCCCTTTCGCAGTTCGTCGGTGCCATGAGTGCACACCGCACTCGTTTTGATGAACTCATGGAACTGCACGCCGGAAACCCGAGGGCTACCATAGACACCGTTCGTCACTTTTACTATGGCCCTATTGACATCATTGTCACTCCACCTCGAGGCTTTACCCTCTCCGAATTCCGCGGTATGCAGCTGTTTTCGACCCATTGCTCGCCGTGCCACTCGCCTATTCGGCGCTTTCAGGAGGTTTTCGAGGCATGCAATGGCTTAGAGGTTGAATATGAGGACCAGGGCAAGGGTAAGGTGACGGGTAATCCGAAGGACAATGGCGTGTTCAAGTCGCTGCCACTGCGCAATATTGGCTTAACGGCACCCTTCATGCACGACGGCCGTTTCAAGACTATGGCGGAGGTGATAGACTTCTACAGCACTGGCATTAAACCTCACCCCAACTTGCATCCTTTGCTTCGCAACCCTAATGGCTCACCTAAGCAGATGAACTTCTCTGCCCAAAATAAGCAAGACCTCATCAACTTCATTAAGATACTGACGGACTTTGACGCCGGTGGCGATGTACGCTTCTCCGACCCGCTCAGAAGACGGTAAGGTTAGCGCAACGATGGGCACAGGACAGGCACGTCCCTTCGAGGCCTTCAAAAAAATGAGCCTGGCGGTATTACACCTGCCAGGCTCGTATCGTCAAACCAAAAATCAATCAATTACTGTTTTAAACCCCCAGTGCCAGCGGGGACGACCTCTTGGGTACCGGTGTCTTTTACTTCACCTTTGATAGTGAGCATACGCGTCTCCACCGCTTCGTTGGTGGTAATAGTTATCGTTTTGGTGAAAGCACCTGGGCGCTGGGTGTCGTAACGCACTTCGATGTAACCCGTTTCGCCCGGCATGATAGGCTCTTTTGGATAGGTCGGAACCGTGCAACCACAAGAGCCCTTGGCCGATTTGATAATGAGCGGCTCGTTACCCGTGTTAGTAAATTTGAACTTACGCAGCGGGTCGGCGCCTTTGTTAATGTTGCCATAGTCAATAGTGGTCGTTTCGAAGGTCATAACTGGTCCGTTCTGTGCTTGAGCAAGAACCCAGCTGGTGCCAAGGAGGGCGAAAACGAAGATAGAAAGAAGTTTTTTCATCATTACAAAACGTGTTTGTGAAAGGTAAAAGTCTGTTCTCATCATTAACGAGACAAAGGTAGGATAGGCCAAAAGCCTCTCCCAATAGTGCCGCTGTTAACGATGTCCAAACAAAGGCAAAGCCTTCCCTAATGCGGGGCTAATTGCTGTAAATCAACGGAATGCGGTGAACACCTGTTCATAAATGCGGTGCAACAAAGACTTTTGCTCTGTGACAATCTCGGCAGTACCGTTCAGCCGGTGCTCTAAAGGAATGGCTTTGTTGTAGCTAGTCGTCAGGCCATGGGGCAACTCTACAGCTACGTCGTAGAATTCGTCGGTTGGCACCAAGGATTTGGATCTCACCGTGCCATAGATGACGCCAAACTCAGCATAAGGATAACTATCCAGTTTGATGATGACTTTTTGGCCTGGGCGCACTTTACCGCTGTTGACGATGGGCAACTGCAAGCGAGCGACGGCGCTGTCGTCTTGTGCAGGCAGGATGATGAGCAGCGGCTGCCCGGCGCGTACGTATTGCCGACGCAGGAAGATGTTGCCGTTGAGAGTCACGCGCCCCGCCACGGGTGCTACGACGAGGTTGGCGCTTTTCCAGCGGTTGAGTGCGGCTTGCATATTGCTTAGTGCTTGGCGAAGTTGGCCGATGGCATTCAGTCCGGTTTCGGCTTCAGCCAGCGAGGCATCCTGACGGATGCGCCTCAGGCTAGTGATTTCGTTTTGCTTGCGCAGGATGCTTTCTTCCAGCGCGTCCCGTTGGCGTTCCAGCTCGTCCACCTGCTGGCGCTCGCGCTCCAGCTCTATGCGCGAGATAGCGCCAGCTTCGTACAGGGTGCTCTGGCGCTGATAGCGCTCGCGGGCAGTAGCCAGTTGGCTGTCCAGCCGCCGCAACGAGCGTTGGTCAATGATGATGCTCTGCTCCAGCTTGGCAATTTGTTGGGCAGCGGCATTAGCGCCTTGACGGGCGGTGCTGGCTTTGTTCTTTTGGCCGAAGCGGTAATTTTCTACCGCTTGCGTTAGGGCAGTGTATTCGATTTGCATGTCGCCTAATTGCAAGTTGGGCGGCGGTTGTATACGGTCCATAGAGTCGGGGAAACAACGCTGCCAATAACGGAGGAGGGCATCCAATTGACGCACGTCGTTGTATTCGGCGCTACCTTGCAGCACGGCTAACACCTCGTTTTCCTGTACGAATTGGGTGTCGCGGGCTAAAAAAGCAGCGATATAGCCATCGCGTGGCGCTACCACGGTGAGCGGCGGTGATGGCCGAACGATGGTAACACGCGCAGGCACTACATCGGCGTACTGCACCACAGCGGCTACAGCAATGAGAGCCGCTACTCCAAGGAATATCAGAAGAGTCCCCCAACTCACCAGCCAAGCTGGCGGCGTGCCTAAAATCTCCTGGACTTCATCGGAGCGCAGTTCCACATATTCGCGTTTTGGGATGCTCATAGACCCAACTCTAACTGGTTTTTAATCAATTCATAATAAATACCTCGCTGGGAAGTGAGTTCATCGTGGGTACCCTGCTCCACAATTTCGCCTTTGTCTAAGACCACGATATTATCGGCGTGGCGGACGGTGCTCAGGCGATGGGCGACGATGACTACCGTCTTTTTCTCGAACACTTGCCGCAGGTTCTGCATGATGACGCGTTCGTTATAGGCGTCAAGGGCATTGGTGGCCTCATCGAAAAAGAAGTAGTGTGGGTTTTTGTATACCGCCCGAGCGATGAGGAGGCGTTGGCGCTGACCTTGACTGAGCCCTACGCCATCGGGGCCAATACGAGTGTTGTAGCTAAGCGGCAGCGCTTCGATGAAGGTGTGGATGTTGGCCACTTTAGCCGCATAGATGAGCTGCCGCTGGTCAATAGAGTCAAAGCCCAAGGCGATGTTGCGGGCAATGGTGTCCGAAAAGAGGAACCCGTCTTGCATGACGGCTCCGCATTGCGAGCGCCATAGCGCCGGGTCCAAGTGGTTGAGGTTGATGTCGCCCAGGCGGATGGTGCCTTCGGTGGGCGGGTAAAAGTGCAGCAGCAGTTTGACCAGCGTTGTCTTGCCGCTGCCGCTGCTTCCCACAATGGCCGTCACTTTTCGTTCTGGGATAATAAGGTTGATGTGGCGCAGCACCAGTGGGTCGTGCGGGCCGCCATAGCGAAAGCTGACGTTTTCGGCCCACAAGTCGCCGTTCTCGGGTAGCGTGGTGACGCGGACGGCCTCGGCGGGTTTTTCATCGGGTTTGGTGTGTATTTCGCCCATGCGCTCCAGGCTGATTTTAGCTTCTTGTGCTGCGAGAAGGAATTGCACAAGTGACTCCAAGGGCGCATTGGCGTGGCCAATAATGTATTGCACGGCCAACATCATGCCCAGCGACATGTGCCCATCCATGACGGCCGTAGCGGCGATGAAAGAAATAAGGATGTTTTTGCCCTCATTGATGAAAGCCGCCCCGGCGCGCTGCATTTGGTCGGTGGCCAGATAGTCTACATTGATGCGGAACAATTTGGCCTGAATGCGCTCCCAGCCCCAGCGCTTTTGGCGCTCGGCGTTGTGTAGCTTGATTTCTTGCATCCCATTGACCAACTGGATGAGCGCGTTCTGGTTTTCCGCCATTTGCTCGAAGCGCCGGTAATCGAGCGAACGCCTGCGCTGCATGAACAGCAGTACCCACCCAAAGTAAAGCAGCGCCGCTAAGAAGAAGACGGCAAAAATGACGCGGCTGTAAAACAGCAGCACTAAGCTAAAAACGCCTAGGCTAAACACCGAAAACAGTGTAATGAGCGACGACGTCGTCAGGAAGCGTTCCACGCGTTCGTTGTCATAGATGCGCTGCATCAGGTCGCCTGTCATCTTCGCGTCAAAGAACGACATGGGCAGCCGCATTAACTTGATGAGGAAATCCGACACCAGGTTGATGTTTACTCGTGTGCCGATGTGCAGCAAAATCCAGCCTCGAATGAACTCTACCGCCATTTGGCTGAGGAAAAGTATCCCTTGCGCAACAAGTACCAGATAGACAAAACTGTAGTCGCGCAACTGCACGCCCTTGTCTACCAGGGCTTGCATCAGGAAGGGAAAGGCCAGCTGGATGATACTGCCCAGCAATAGCCCCAACAGCAGTTGCCACACCAGCGCTTTGTGTGGGCGGATGTACTGCCACAAGATGCTCAATCCGGCGCGGTCGTCGCTTTCGCCCTCGCGCTGGTAAAACTCCGGCGTTGGCTCCAACAGGAGCAAGATGCCTTGGGGCTCCGTCTGATAAACGCCGCTGAACCAGTCGTTCATGAATTCCTGCTCCGTCAGCTGCATTTTGCCTACGGCTGGGTCAGCTACGTACACTTTACCGTTGACAATGCGGTACACAACGATAAAGTGGTTTTGCTTCCAGTGGGCGATGCAGGGCAGAGGAAGCTCGTTTTGGAGGCGGCTAAAACTGGTTTTTACACCCAACGTGCGCAGCCCGATCTTCTCGGCGGCATCAGCAATGCCCATGAGCGAAGCCCCCTCTCTGTCCAGGTACGACAGCTCGCGCAGGTACTCCAGAGAATAGTGCCGGCCGTGGTACCGGGCAATCATGCGCAGGCAAGCTGCGCCGCAGTCCGATGCGTCTAATTGTTTGTAAAATGGAAAGCTGTCCGAGAGCATGATTTACGGCTGCTCGTTGATCTTCTTGAACTGCTTGTCTAAGTAGAACAATTGACGCGGTTCTTGCCCTAAGCGTTCGATGAAGGTGAGGATCTCGCTCACTTTGCGCTCTGCTTCTTGTTGTTCCAGCACGAGGGGCTGCAAAAAGAAATAAGTGGCGTGCTCGCCGTTTTGCAAACACCAGCTGGCTAGCTCGTTGATAGCGCGACTTACGCTGCACTCTAGGTCGTACACCGTCTGGAAGGCATCCAGAACGCTCTTGAACTTTTCCTTGGGCTTGTCCAGCTTGTGCTCCAGGTGCGCGCGGCCCCCATTGGCGTTGATGTACTTGTAAACCTGGAGCATGTGCTGGCGTTCTTCTTCCGCGCTGTTGTAGAAATACTGGGCAATGTTGGGTAAGTTTTCCCCTTCGGCCCACGTAGCCATAGCCAAGTAGGCCAGGGAGGCAAAGGCTTCTTTTTGAATTTGTTCGTTGAGTTTTGCTTGAACAGCTTCTGACAGCATGGCAGGTGGATTTTTTTTTGAAAAAAGACAAGGTGAAGGCGCCGAATGCACCTTTTTTGTTGCTCTTAAAAATCCGACACAGGCAGATTATGTTGAGGGTAACATTTCGGCGAAAGACAAAAACCTGAGGCGAATTTCAACATCCTTGAGAGATAACAACCATTTTTCTGCAATAGCAAAGCTCTACCGGCAGGTGATGGGCATTGGTTAAGGTAGTAGGCAGGGTGAGCAGAGCGCCCAAAGGGCTATGGTGCCCCGGCGATTTTCTTGCCGTAGCGGTCGGCCCATTCAAGCATTTCAGCGAGCACGTGCAAGACGCTTTCGCGAGCACGATAGCTGTGGCTTTCGCCAGGCAACATCACCAACCGCGCGGTGCCGCCGTTGCCTTTGATGGCTTGAAAGAGCCGTTCCGACTGCAAGGGAAAGGTCCCGGAGTTGTTGTCGGCCTCGCCATGGATGAGCAGGAGCGGTTCGTTGATGCGGTGCGCGTGAGCAAAAGGCGACACGCGCAGGTAAACGTCTGGGGCTTCCCAGAAGGAGCGCCGCTCGCTTTGGAAACCAAACGGCGTGAGCGTGCGGTTGTAGGCTCCTGAGCGCGCTATACCATAGGCATAGTCGTCAGAATGAGCCAGCAGGGTAGCCGTCATAAAGGCGCCGTAGGAATGACCACCCACGCCTACGCGCCGGCGGTCAATCATGCCCAGCGAGTCTAAATAATCAATGGCGGCGCGGCCCGAGGCCACAGTTTGCTCCACGAAGGTGTTGTTCATGGTCTCCGGGTCTCCTACGATGGGCATGGTGGCGTTCATGAGCACGGCATGCCCTTGAGTAAGGAGAAAAAGTGGAGAGTCGTTGCGAAAATAGGTGAATGTGTGCTCCGAACCGCGCACCTGTCCGGCCGTGGCAGCATCGGAGTATTCGATGGGGTAAGCCCAAATGAACAGCGGCAGGCGTTGCCCTGGCTGGTAGCCAGGGGGCAAGTAGAGCGTTCCCGATAGCGGCACGCCGTCGGCGCGGTGGTATTGAATGAGTCGTTTTTCTGCCTTTGTCAGGTGCGGCGCAGGGTCAGTAAAGGCCGTCAGCGCCTTACGGGTCTGGGTCTTCAAGTCGACGAGATAAAAGTTAGGCGGCTCGGTTTTGCTCTGGTAGCGTGTGACAAGGCGCTGGGTGTTTTTACCTTCAAACATCACAAATTCTTCGAAGGCGCCCTCAGGGCAACTGTAAATGGTTTGACGCTTTCCGTTTTTCAGGTTGACTTTGTCTAAACGTGGATAGTCACCTTTAGGCGAGGCCCCGCGCGCAGTAAACCACGCCCAGTCGCCTTCTTGTTGGATGACGCGGTGACCATTAGGAAGGCGGGTGTAAAGCGGCGTGCCCGGGTCGTTGTAATCATCGCGAATGCTGCGGTCAAAAAGGACCGTTTTCTCGGTTGGGTTATTGAGGTGAATGCGATAGGTCGTTATCCAGCGCCGGTCTCGGTCGTACTCGGTGAGCAGAGCGATGTCAGTTTCATGGGTCCACTCGAGGTTGCTTAGGCGATGACGCGTTTTGAGTACGGACACTGGCGGAGCGGTAAAGGGAGCATCCATGCGGAACAGTTCATCGCGGAACTCGGCTTTGCGCGTGGGGTCGCCTCCGTCGAGGGCTTCTGTCCACAGCAATCGAGCGGGGTAAAGGCTTTGCCAGCGAAAGTTGCGCGGACCGGTGACAACGCCCTGACGCGGTGTGTCATCGCTAACGGGGCGGTTGTCCACTTGGCGTATTATATGGCCATTGGCATCGCGTATTTCGGTGCGGCGCGAGAAGTCGTCGTAAGGCACACGGTAGGAGAATGGTTTCTGTAGAATGGTTACTAGCAAGTACCTCTCATCGGGCGACCATTTGGCGTCCAGGTACAGGTCTGGTAGACACAACTGGTGCACCTGGCTGGTGCTGCTACGTACAACGGCGATTTGGCTGGTCGCATAGTATTCAAAGAGTCGCTCGTCATCGGTGTTTTGCAATAAGTCCTGGTGCGTGCGTACTTGAGCGAGTTTACCTGGTGTGGTCTCTTCCACCGTTGGGCCAGTCGGCACCGAAGAGCGCTTGGGTGCAGGCTCGCGGTAGGCGGGCACTATTTTGACCAGTAGGCGGTCGCTGTCGTGCATCCATTCGAATGCCGGACCGAGCACATCGTTGAGCATCAGGTTGCCTGCTCGCTGGCTTTTACCCGTCCAAGCATCAGCTACCCACAGTTCCACTCCTACGGGGCTGCGGAAGCTAAAGGCGATTTTGCGCCCATCGGGTGACCATAGCGGTATACCTGCCAGCGAGCCGTGCTCCGGCAGTTGTATGTGCACTGGGTTTTCCCGCCCCAACCAGCGTATCCAAACGCCCGTGTATTCCATGGTCATTTGCCGGCCATTCAGCGCTGTGTCAATGCGCAAACCTGCCAGGCGCTCAAACGGCCGAGCCAGTAGCGCGATGCTGGGATTAGGGTTGTAGTTCACCATCATAATGGCCTCATGGGTTGGGCTGGCACTGGTAAGCGGCAGGGGCGGAGCTAAGATGACGGCGGCCACCTCTGCAGGAGGCTGTTTGTACAGGTGATTTTGGGAAAAAAGCAAGCCACACCAAAGTAGCATCAATAAGGTTGTTGTTTTGCGCATAAATCTGTTGGATAATCTTGTTTTTCGCAGCGTAAAGATGCGATACCGCGATGCATTTTAATGTCCGTGTTGGTCAATAGCAACGCACCTTTGAGCGCCTCGTCTTTTCTTTGTCCGACCAACTGAAAGGCTACTCGGACTGTCATGAATAAAATTTTCAACGAAGACTGCATTAGCGGCATGGCTCGTCACATGCCCGATGCGTGCGTGGACTTGGTCATCACCGACCCGCCGTTTGGCATTGACTTTAAGGCTCAGCGCAGCAACTACAACCGAGACGGTGGCCGCGTTTTGGAGGGCTACAACGAGATAGCGGGCGGCGACTACTTGGCCTTCACCCGAGCTTGGCTTGCGCAGGTGTATCGCGTCATGAAGCCCGAAGGCAGCCTATACGTGTTTTCAGGTTGGAACTACTTGAAAGACATTCTCATTGCCCTGGACGACCTCGGTTTTACCCTCGTCAATCACCTCATCTGGAAATACCAATTCGGCGTCGTTACGCGTCGCAAGTACGTTACCTCGCATTACCACATCCTCTACGCCTGTATAGACGACCGCCGGCGCAAATTCTTCCCTTTCGCCCGCTTCGACCCTTCAGAACGCAGCCCCGATGGCAGAAGCGCCCACTACCGCGATAAAGAGGACGTGTGGCTTATCCCCCGGGAGTATTGGCCGGGCGACTTGAAAACGCCCACCAAGCTGCCCGCAGCTATTATTCAGAAAATCCTGGCCTATAGCAGCGAACCAGGCGATGTGGTGCTCGATCCATTCTTAGGCTCTGGTCAGGTGGCTGTCGTCAGCCAGCAGGAAGGGCGCCGCTACGTGGGCTTCGAAATCGTACCCGAATATTTCGCCTTTGCGCAAAAACGACTGTCGGAAGGCAAATATCGGCTCAAGGCCGACGCTTAGCGCACCAGAAGAACGTCGCCCGAGCGGCGCTCGCGCGTGAGCCCCTGCGGCGTTTCGCTCTCCCATTCTACCCACCAAGTGTACACGCCGGGCGGAGCAGGAGAGCCACGCCACTGGCCAGACCATGCGCTTTCGGACGTATCGGCCTGAAAGACCAGGTTGCCCCAGCGATCAAAAATCGCCATGCGAAAGCGCAGCCAAAGACAGGAGAGAAACACCTGCCACTCGTCGTTGTAGCCGTCGTTGTTGGGTGAAAAGGCGTTGGGAGCGTAGAACGAACAGCCCTCGCACTCAAGAAAGGCCACCGTTATGGTGTCCGAAAAGGTGCAGTGAGCGGTGCTGCCCTCAAGGGCGTAAAGACCTGGGGTGCTGATGTCGAGAAACGCGTCTCGGCTGCCGTTGCTCCAGCGCCATTGCGTCAAGTAGGCCGGCGTAGTTAAGCGCAGCGCATCGCCTCGGCACAGTGTCGTGTCGGCACCCAGGTGGAAGGGCGCTTCTACGCGCACCAACACGGCGGCAGTGTCAGCCGGGCAATTCGCCGGCGCTGGCGCCACGTATCGGTACACGCCGGGTGTGTGCACGCCAGCAACAAACTGGCCGCCTGGCAGCGCCGGCAACCATTGCCCGCCCGGCGTGGGCGAGCCTCCCAGGGCATTAAAAAGAGGAACAGCAGGGCCACCCAGACACGTTACCGCATTGCCCGGCAGGCCGGCGCTACCTCGGCGCCTCAGGTAGAGGTAGGCATATCGCACGCCCAGGGCACCGCATTCGCCATGCGCCTGTAAGGCAACCAGCCGCTCGCCGTCTGTAGGCGCTGGGCTCGTATGCCCATAACGCACCAGCCGCAGCGCCTGAGCCAATGCCGCGGCGTCCACTCCGCCGACGTTGACCAGCGTCAGCCAGGTGGGGCTATGAAGCACGGCCAAAAGCCCAGCGGGCAGCACTTGAGTCAGTGCCAGACCTTCCTCGCCGGCATCTTTGACCAACAGTAGCCGCAACACCAGCGAGTCTAACGGCTTTTCCGCGAACAAAAGCACATCGCTGTCTACCACAGGCGTCGTGTAGGGTGCGCTGCACAGGGTGTCGGCATTAAAATCGTCGCCGGCAGCACCGGAGCTGTTGTCTGCATCGAGGTCGAGAGCAAAGGCGGCCCCCATTTCGACGTTGTCCAGACCACCCAAGTCGGGCCCAGTGCGATATTCGCCGCGAATGCGTAGCGAAGTGATGTTGGCCAGGACGGCGCGAAATTCGGCCTCGCTGGGCGGGGAGCCATTTAGGTTGTTCATCCGCCAGCCAGCATCTTCGCGCAACGGCACCTCAAAAGGCGTCCAGTTGATACCCGGGTTGTATGGCAGGTCATAGACCAGCGTCAGCCCGGCTCCAGCAAGAACGACATCGGGCCTGCCACCGACAGGGCTATGCGCTTGGGTGGTGTCGTTGATATATTGATCCCAACGCAAGGTGCGTCCATAGGCGCTGCATTTATTGCCCCGAAAGCGAGGCGGCGCCGAAAAGTACCAGATATCTCCGGTGGCAGCATCCACTACTCGAATATGGCCGCCAGGGTTTCCGCCGGAGGGTATCCACAGAGCGGCGCTATTAGCCGGGTCGCCAGTGGCCCCCCATCCCTCGTTATCTATGTCGAAGGTGCTGCGTTGGCCATAGCTCCATGCGGTCTGCAGCAGCAGCGCCACGAGGACAGCAGTAGAAAAGGTGTAGGTGTAGAAATGCATGAGTGAACTATAAAAAAGCCCAAAGGCATACAAAGTTCAAATGCCGCTCTATATTTGCCGCGTATCCTTTACTCATCATCTACGGCTAAACCCGACATTATCTGTGCAAACGGAAGACTCAAAGACTGTGCGCTGGCTGCACATCATCCGAAACCTCCCTCATCAAACCTCCCTTATTATTGGCCTAGCAGCCCTCGGAATAGCTGGTGTAGTTGCTGTTTTGGAAATAAAATCAGACAAAACAGCCGCAGCCTTGGCTCTCGGCGAAATGGATGCTTCTACGGCAGCCAATGCCGGATATCGGTGGGCATTTCCCCTAAACCAGTTCACTGTAGAAGCGCACCCGCTGCAGCGAGGCGAAGCGCTCGGCTTACTGCTGCAACAAAAAGGCTTTTCGGCACAGCAGATAGCGGCACTGGTCGAAAGTTCGAGGGGCATCTTCGACATTACCTCCTTGCGCATGGGCAAGCCGCTCCACTTCGTTTGCCGCAACAAGGGCAATGACCCAAAGCCGTGGTTTATCGTGTACGAGCCTTCGCCCTACGAATACGTTGTCTTTCATCTGCACGACCAGCCTTGCGTGGAGCTCATCAAACGCCCGGTAACGGTGGAAGCACGCACCGCAGTGGGCGAGATTAAGACCAACTTTTGGCAAGCCCTTACGGAAAGTGGCCTCAACGATAACCTGGCCGACGCTATGATTGATGTGCTGGCGGCTTCGGTAGACTTCTACCGCCAAAAGGTAGGCGACCGCTTCAAAGTGCTCTATGAGCAAGACTTTGTAGAAGGTCAGCCTGTGGGGGCCGGCAAATTGTTGGCTGCGGTTTATGAGCGCGACGGCAAAGCTTACTACGCCTTCCGATTTAAAAGGGAAGACGGCAAAACAGAGTACTATGACTACGATGGCCGCCCAGCGCGTAAAGCCTTTTTGAAGGCGCCAGTTAAATACAGCCGTATTTCAAGCCGTTTCAGCATGAGGCGCCTGCATCCTATCTTAGGCTACCACCGTCCTCATTTCGGTACGGACTATGCGGCTCCGCATGGCACGCCTATCATTGCCGTAGCCGATGGCGTGGTAACGGAGGCTGCTTATGGCAGCGGTAATGGCAGGTATGTGCGCATACGCCACGACAAGGTCTATGAAACCCAATACCTGCACATGAGCGGCTTTGCTGCAGGCATCCGCCCCGGGGCACGCGTAGTGCAGGGGCAAACGATTGGATACGTAGGTTCTACTGGTTTGGCCACAGGCCCACATGTCTGCTTCCGTTTTTGGAAAAACGGTCAACAGGTAGATCACCTGCGCCTCCATCTTCCACAACCCGAACCCATCTCAGGCGCCCTATTGGAAGCCTTTAACGCCGAGCGCGATCGCTTGCTGGAGCGCCTTCAAGCCATCCCCTACCACACGCCATCGGCGCCAGCCGATGCGCCCGACGACGATGTGGCGCCTTAGGTGTCGAACGTTGTCTGCACCAGCTAAGAGCAGGCGTAACACTCGCTTAACGATTTGATAATGCATGCTTTCGGGGGGTAAACAGCAATATCCGGAGGTTTGTAGGCATCATTTGCACAAACCGCCACTATGCTGCCGCCTTTGCCGCCCGATCCCTACCTTTCCTTGCGCGGAGAGCGCATCCTGTTAGAGCCGCTGCAGATAGAGCACTTCGATACGCTCATCGCCCTCGGACAAGACCCGCGCATTTGGGAGCACTTCCCCGACAGCCGGGCAGATGTCCTCAGCCATTGGCACCACTTGGAAGAGGCTCTGGCCCTTCGCGAAGCGCGCGCGCATCATCCTTACGTTATTCGCTTGTTGAACGACCACCGCATCGCCGGTTATACGCGCCTCCACAGTTGGGACACCACTCACCGGCGCGTCGAGACTGGCTCGTGGTTGCACCCCGATTTTTGGCGGACGGGCATTAATGTCGAGAGCAAATGGCTGTTGCTGCGCCACTGCTTCGAAGAACTCCAGCTACTGCGCGTGCAGTTCCGCACCTCTCCGCACAACGTGCGCTCGCGCCGCGCCCTGGAAAAACTGGGTGCCACTTTTGAAGGTATCCTGCGCAATGACCGCCTCATGCCCGATGGGCGCCCTCGCGATTCTGCCTTGTACAGCATCATCGCCGACGAGTGGCCTCAAGTGCGCGAGCACTTGCTTGCGCGCATGCGCCGCCACCTAATGCCCGGGCCGGCTCCGACGCCAATTTCGGCTGCTGCTGCCGGCATCTTCTAAGGTTAAAACAAGGATGTGCCAGGCGCCGTACCTTTCGGCGGCTATGATGACGCGGATTCCTGGTTTGCTGTTGCGGCAGATTACCCTACTGCTCCTGATACTTGGGTTAGCAGGTGTCATTTTTCTCACCTTGCGCTCTTACTTGCCTGCCTTTCTGGGAGCTTACACCCTGTACGTACTGCTGTCGCCTCTGATGGCTTTTTTAGAAGAAAAGAAAGGATGGCCGCCCGCTTTAGCGGCGTTGCTTATTATTCTGTTAGCAGGCAGTATCCTGGGGGCAATTATCTATACCCTGGCTCAATTGGTACAGCCCCCCATCGTCTCGGCCTTACAGCACTCGCCCGAAATCATTCAAAATGTTGAACGGATCTCGGCTTATCTGCGAGGTGAGTATGGGGTGGAGCTCGTTACTGCGGATAATATCCAGAAAATAACTGCCTGGGTAGGCACACAGGTGAGGGCGCTCATTTCAGCCACCGTGGAAACCATCATCATGACTTTGCTAGTGGCCTTTGTGCTCTACTACCTGCTCATGAATCGAATGCGCATCGAGAAGGCCTTCTACAACTGGTTGCCTTTCAGTAAACCTAACGTAACGGAGTTCAAGGAGCGCCTCAATGTGCTGGTATTCAGTAATGCCTTGGGCATTCCCTTCATGGGCATCCTGCAAGGCTCTGCTGGCTTGCCGTTCTATTGGCTTATGGGAGTGCCTAATGTATGGTTGTGGTTTGCCATTACGTGCATTGCCGGCATGTTGCCCATTGTAGGAGTGGCTTTAGCCTACGTGCCCATGTCAGCCATCATGTTAGCCAACGGCGAGCCGGTCAAGGCGGCGGCTATTTTTCTGTATGGCTTTGTCGTCATCGGCTCCGTGGATAATCTTGGCCGGATGTGGCTCCAGAAGAAACTGGGCGAAACCCATCCGCTTATCACGCTCTTCGGCGTCATTGCCGGTTTGCAGTTGTTCGGTTTCATCGGGTTTATTTTTGGACCTATTCTCATCGCCTCTTTCTTGCTCATCGTTCGCATTTATGGGAAGGAGTTTGGCCACCGGCGCTCTTGGCGCGCCTAAGACTCTCGTTTTTCGTCTTAGATTATCGCTGCTGGCTGGCTGACGACTGCTGCGAACAAAAAAGCCCGCCATAGCGGGCTTTTTGATGCGTCGGGATACCAGGATTCGAACCTGGGACCCCCTGCTCCCAAAGCAGGTGCGCTACCGGACTGCGCTACATCCCGAAAATAGATTGGTAGGAGGAGCGGATGGGGCGGGATTCGAACCCGCGGTACGAGTTTACCCCGTACGACGGTTTAGCAAACCGTTGGTTTCAGCCACTCACCCACCCATCCGTGCTTCTGTGGCCTAACGTGGGTGCAAAGGTAGGCTGACGCAGGTGGCTTGTCCAAATTTTCAGGGCGCTTTTTTAAGCTCGCGTGCGAAGCAGGTTAATGCGATAGGCTTAGTTTGACCTTGTGCTCCAGTTCTTCCATCGTTTTGCAGAAATCGGTGTCGGTATCCATCATGTCTTGCACGGTGCGGCACGAGTAGATGACGGTGCTGTGGTCGCGGCCGCCGAAAGCGCGGCCTATAGCCTGTAGGGACTGGTCGGTGAGTTTCCGACAGAGATAAATGGCTACGTGGCGCGGAACGACAAAGTTGCGTTTCCGACAGGCCTGAGCGAGTTGTTCTACCGGGATGTTGAAGTGCTCTGATACCAGATTTTGAATGGCCTCCACGGTAATGCCGCGGCTTGGCGAGGTGATGAAGCTACGCGTTGCTGCCTTTGCCAATTCCAGGTCTACCTCGCGGCGCAGGAAGGTGGTTTGCGCCAGCAGGTTGGCCATGATGCCCTCCAAATCGCGTATATTATCCTTGACGTTGTAGGCTATGTACTCGAGTACCTCTCGGCTGGCTTTGACCCCCTGACGCTCAAACTTGGCACCGAGGATGGCGATGCGCGTCTCCAAGTCGGGAGCCAACAAATCGGCGCTCAGGCCCCACTTGAAGCGCGAGATGAGGCGGTCTTCAATGCCTTCCAGGTCGCGCGGAGGACGGTCTGCTGTCAAGATGATCTGTCGGCCGCTCTGATGGAGCTGGTTGAAAAGAGAAAAAAAGATCTCCTGCATTTTCTGCTTGCCTCCTAAAAACTGGATGTCGTCCATAATGAGTACATCAACAGCCTGGTAGAAATAGACAAAGGAGTTGACCTCGTTCTTTCGGATAGCTTCGATGAATTGGTTAGTGAAGCTGTCAGCAGATACGTAGATCACTTGCTTCTCTGGAAAGCGCGACGCAATATCGTTGCCAATGGCTTGGGCCAGATGCGTTTTCCCAAGTCCGACCGAGCCGTAGATAAACAGCGGGTTGAAGGCCGTGCCGCCGGGTTTCTTGGCCACCGCCAGGCCAGCGTTTCGAGCCAGGCGATTGCAGTCGCCCTCGATAAATGCGTCAAAGGTGTATTGAGGATTGAGGTTAGAACTTGCCTTATCGCGCCGAATGCCTGGGATGATGCGCGGATCTTTGATGGCGTTCGGGTCAATGGTTCCCGGCACTACCAGCGGCTCTACTGGCGCTACGGAGCCTGCCCGACCGTTGCCCCCTGAGGTATCTTTGGTTTCTGCTCCATTGCTCATGATGCGATACTGCAACCGGCCTTGGTCGCCAAGAACTTGACGAATGCTGGTGCGCAAGACGTGGACGAAGTTTTCCTCTAACCAGTCGTAAAAGAGCCTGTTAGGCACGGCAATGGTTAGCACGGTATTCTCCAGTTCGACAGGCCGGATAGGCTCGAACCACGTCTGATAGCTTTGCGGCGGTACGTTTCGTCTAATGATGTGCAGACACTTGTCCCACACCATCTGGCAGTTATTCGTCATAGCCAAGATAGTTTTATTGGACTCGGAAGGGACCCCTAAGGGAGTTTATTGAAATCGCAAGCGTCGGAAGGGAGGACAAAGATTGTGCAATCTTTTGGCAATCGGGAAAGCTCTTGCTCACTTTTCGACAAAAAATTTTTTGCCCTCTTCCCCTTGTAGAGCCAGCTATCTGACAATCAAAAGTATAGACGCTCGCAGTTCAAAATATCGTACGATTTTGGTTTTATGTTTGGCAGATAAACCGATTTGTTTTAAAAAAGAAGGCATTGAGGTTTTTTACAAAACAATCCTTCGTACCCATTGTCGTTGAGTGACTTATGCAAATAGCCCTAAAACATGTTCTTTCTTCTTGTGTCTTGAAATCACTGGACAAGTGTGCCCAGGCTCAAGGCGTGCCAGTGTGCCGACGTAGGGCCTCCCCAAAACCAGCGTTCTTAGTTGCTTGTAAAAGCATTGTTTTTATACATTGAATACAAACGACGGAAAGCCAGAATATTGCGCCGATGGTGTGGGTATTCGGTCTAAAAAAGCTGCCCCGCTTCGGTGCGAATGGCTACGATGGCCTGCTGCAGCGGCGTGGGTTCGCCCTGGGCTTCCAACATGGCAAAGAGGCGTTGCACCAGCGCCTCGTCGCTTTCTTGCGGGTCGAGTCCTTCAGCGGCTTGCGTAATGAGGGTAAGCGTCTGCTGCCGGGCGACGGTGATAATACGCCAAAGCGTTTCAGACACGTACAGCTGTTGTGAGGTATTGTGGTCAAATTCTTGGTTGATGGCGATGAGCAAAGCGTGGGTAAGCTGGGCCGCCGTCATGTCGGGCATGCGCACGCGCAACAGTGTGTTGGGAATGGAGGCGCGGTCACAGAGCAGGGTCAAGCGCTCGTAAGCCTGGAGGCGCAGCGGAAGCGTTACCTTCTGGGCGTCTTGCCGAAGGAGCATGGCGTCCATGCGCTGGCGCTCTTCCAGCAACAGCTTCAACATGAAGTAAACCGTAAAGAATACGACCAGTGCAGGTAGGGTCAGCTTGAGTATTTCAAGAAAGAGACTCATTGCTCGGAGAAAAAAAGGGGTGTTGCTTTTGGAAAAGGGTGGGCAAAGGTATGCGATTGTTCCGCAGCAGCGCAGTGACCTATTCGCAGCAACACTGCCTTTAAGTCCGGCAGGTAGACTGAACCATGGCGGTAGTTAAGTGTTTACAGAGCCGTATCTTTGCAGAGTGAAAAATTGCTTCCGATATGGAAAATACGCAGGAAAAACAAGCCGTCGTCGCATCGCCCATTCTCCTAACGCCTGGTGCGGTAGAACAGCTCGCCCTCATTCGGCGCGAGGAGAACATCCCCGATGAGTATGGCTTGCGCGTGGGGGTGAAAGGTGGCGGATGCTCGGGCTTTTCGTACATTTTGGGGTTTGACTTGCCTCAGGAAGGCGACGATATTTTTGAGGTCAGTGGCATCAAGGTGTTAATGAACAAAGCGCACGCTATTTACCTGTTGGGCATGGAGATTGATTTTGTGAATGGCCTGGATAACCGCGGCTTCAAGTTCAACAACCCGAACGCCACCTCTACTTGTGGATGTGGCACTTCTTTCGCTGCCTAAATGGCCGTTGCTTAAATACACCAGATGCCGGCCTGTGTTTCACAGGCCGGCATCTGACTTTTCATGGGGCTCCCTTAGGGAGCTTATTCGAACTCGACGATGAAGCCCTTCGGATATCCTTTTTTGGCCGCTACTTTCTGCTGCGCTTCTGCCTCTTTGCGGGAGGAATAGGGGCCAATCAAAATCTTGAAAGTGGCGCTGCCCGCAGCCTTCTCGTGGCTGATAATGACTCTCTGAGGCCAGAGCCCCTGTGCTCTTTTTATTTCCTTGAAGAGGTTATCGGTGGAAGTCAGCACGGTCAGTTGCACTCCAAATGACCTCGCCGGCACGGACTTGATCTCGATTTGGTACACCTCCTGGATGTTCACTTTGAGCGTGCTGGATGCGCTGGCTCCTGTAGGCGATGGCGACACTGAGGAAGGAGTGGAATAGGTTGTAGGCGAAGTCTTTAGCGAAGTGGCTGCTTGTGTTTGGGTGTTACTCGGTTGGGCTCCTGGGACGGCCAGGCGTGTGGCGGCTTCGGCCGCGGAGGAGACTCCTTTAGGCGTAGTAGCTGGCGGTGAAGTGCCTGGGCTTTTCGTGACGGAGCTGGAGGAGGTGATGGCACCGGCTCCTTGCGCTGAGCTGTTTGACGAACCGACGACTTCCACTTTCACTTTAGCCACTCCGCCGTCGCGGCTTAGCCCGAGGATATCTGCTGCTTTGCCCGATACGTCCACAATGTAGCCGCTCATATACGGCCCGCGGTCGTTGACGCGCACTTCCACCGATTTTTTGTTATCTAAACGAGTTATCCGCAGGATAGTGCCGAAAGGGTGTGCCTTATGGCAGGCCGTTAGGTCGTTTTTATTGTAAAGCTCGCCACTGGCCGTCTTCTTACCGTGAAAAGCGTCAGCATAGCGGCCGCATTTACCGACCTCGGGTCCGGCCGCTTGTGCTTGAAGGCTTGCAGCGGCTTGAATTAGGGTTAAGAGATAGAGCGACAGAGCCAGAAAGGAGACGTTTCGGTGCATATCCATGCGCTAAAGAAGATTTTTGGTGAAAAGGAAAATACAGATGTTCGGGCGAAAATGAAGATTTCCCAACAAACGCCCGAAGTGATTTTATTGTCTTTCCTAAAACCGGACACCTCCCTAATGCATGCGTACCAGATGAAACTCTACTCGGCGGTTAAGCGCTCGGCCTTTAGCCGTGCTATTGGTAGCGATGGGTTTTGTTTGTCCATAGCCCGCTGAAGTGAGGCGTTCTGGTTCAATACCGAGTTCAATGAGCTTTTGCACACAGCGGGCGGCGCGTCGCTCAGACAGCTCTTGGTTTCGCTGGCGTTTGCCTTGGTTGTCGGTGTGACCAGCTACGGTTACTCGGTAGTTAGGGTAGTTCTTGAGGATTTCGGCTACCCGTTTCACCACAGGTAGAGAGGCGTCTGTGAGTTTATCAGAGCCGGTTTCAAACTGAATTTGTTTGCCTGCTTCCTGCAGCTGACGAACCACCTGCTTCTTCAGTTCTGGGCAGCCCATGTTGGAAGCAGGGCCGGCGGCGTAGGGGCAACGGTCGTCCGGGTTAGGCAGTCCATCGCCATCAGTATCGGGGCAGCCTTGAAAAGCAGTCGTTCCGCTGGCTGTTGGGCAGCGGTCTAAGTAGTCTGGTATTCCATCGCCATCGGTATCGGGGCAGCCCTGAAAAGCCGACAAGCCGGGTTGCCGTGGGCACAGGTCGTCGTAATCCGGCAAGCCGTCGCCGTCGGTGTCGGGGCAGCCGAAATGTATCCAGGAGCCTACCTCGTCAGGGCACACGTCGAGCATATCCGCGACACCATCGCCGTCGGTATCCGGACAGCCAAAAGTTAGGGCAACGCCCCACACATACGGGCAGGCATCGCTCGGGTCGGGTATGCTGTCGTTGTCAGCGTCAGGGCAGCCGTCTAAATGATGCAGGCCGGGCATGTCGGGGCAGAGGTCTTCCATGTCGGGGACGCCATCGTTGTCGCGGTCAGGGCAACCACAAGCTGTAACAGGCCCAGCAACGAGTAGGCACAAATCCAAGCTATCTTGCACGCCGTCACCGTCGGCGTCGGGGCAGCCTCGCGCGGAGGGCACGCCTCGCACGAAGGGGCACTCGTCGTGGTCATCCACTATGCCATCGCCGTCGGCATCGGGACAGCCGCGGTACCTGGGTGGCCCGGGCGATAGAGGGCACTTGTCGCGGCGGTTGGGTATCCAGTCGCGGTCTGAGTCAATGTCGCGGATGCGGTGCGACACGCTGATGCCAGCAAAGGCAAACCAGTCGCGGTTGCCGGGGATGCCTGCAATGCTCACGCCATCCAGGTAGTCGGAAAAGACAGGGCGTATGCCGAGTTCAAAACCTAACAGCCAATAGCGACTAATGTCCCATTTGAAACCGCCACCAAAATGGAGCACCAGCGTCGGGGGAGGGGGCAATACTTGCTTATCAGCTAGGATGCGCTCCAAGGGCACAATGGGGTTTTCACGGTAGGCGTCGTTGTAGTCTGCGGTCGTGCGGAAGTAGTTATAGCCTGCTCCTGCGAACACGTAAGGGCCAAAGATTTTGCGGAAACGCCAACCGTTGCGCCGCCGATAGCCGAAAATATCCCACTCCAACAGTAGAGTACCCTCGTGAAACTGGCTGGAGAACTTGAAAGCGCGTTCCGCACGCCAGAAAGGTTCGGGGAAATGCGACTCGTCTCCGGCGATGGTGCCGCCTAAATAGTTTAGGCGTACCGCAAATACCGGCCCGAAATGGCGACGAAGTAGCAAGCCGTAGCCCGCGCCGCGCACTTTATAGTCGAAGTAGGTGTGCTCGTTTACATCACCTGCATAGGCCGTCAACCCGCCCATCGCGCCTATTTCCCACGTTGCTTGCCCAAACAGGCAAAAGGAGCTACTTGTAAGAAAAATTAAAAGACAGCAGTACTTCATGTCAAAACCGAAGATTGTGTGCGATTAAAAGAAGCCAAACGGCCGGCAATTCTGCCCCGGCGACTACTGTCGCAAAATCCGCTCCATTTCGGCGTCTGGCACGGTAAGGAGTCCTTTGGCGCGCAAGCGCGGTAGGGCGATTTTCCAAACGGGTTCTCGGCGAAAGACGTCCGCAAAGAGCGGCAAAGCATCGTCCATTTTTCCCGTATTGGCCAACGTGAGGGCTGTCCAGAATTGCAACTCCACTTGCTGAGGTAGCAACCGATGGGCGGCGGCATATTCGCGCATAGCCGAAGGCATGTCGTTAATTTCCACGAAGTGGTCGCCGCGGTTCATGTGCTCATAGGCCTGATGCACAGTGTACAGCCGCCGTAGCTCAGCAACGGCGTTGGGGTGGTCCTCTACGCGCAGGTCAATCAAGCGGTCGTCCCAGGGATGGTCGGAGCGTTGTCCGCGCACCACCAGGAGGGCAGCTGACTGCTGGCCTCGAAAGTCACCACCTGCTGCTTGAGCGGCTTCCATGGCAAGCAGGAGCCGCTCGGCCAAAGGAACACCCTGGCTGGTTTCCCAGGCTTGTTGCATGGCTGTGCAGACGTCAGGCCCTAACATCATGTTGGCCTGTATAGCGTATTGAGGGCCTGTCAGGTGGCAGGCATAGGCAATGCAGTTTTCGCCTGTGTGCGTCGCCACGCGTCCGCGCGCATCCAGCAAAGCTACTTGGCGCACTGCGCGACCTGAGTCGTCCTTCAGCAGGCTGTCCAAAGCGGTGCGCGGGCTTAGGCCGCCGCGCATCAGCGCCAAGCCGCGCAGGCCAAACGATTTGTTTACAAACGACTGCGTAGCCACCACGCCCACGCCGGCCTCTGCCCAGGGAACGATGGCGCCGACATTAAACCAATGGCTCTGGACGGCTACGCCCATTTCCCCACTGACGCTATCGCGCGCCACTATAGAAAAGGTATGGGCCAAAGGTTCGCGCAGCAGCCGCTCCCACGTAGGCTCCTCTGTGCTCGGCGCCTGAGCCAACGCAGCGGTGGCCATGGGTAAGCCGAGGAAAGTTATGAGTAAGAATCGTTTTAGCATAGCAAGACAACGTCGGTGAGCTTGGTGCAAATGTACAAGTTCGCCTTGCTCCATCTTCGAGGCTCGCGGGAGAATAATCCATTTACTCATTAAGAGGTACCTTTTGCTATTTCGTCATAGCCTTTTGCCAGCTTTTTGAAACCGGGCGGGAAGCATCAGGCTCATTTCTTTGGCTTGGATCAACGCCGTGCCCCGGCTATGGGCCGGAGGTAGTTGAATGCCCGGCCTGTAGGCAGCTGCGCGCTTGAGACGAAGGGAAATGTTACCTTCTTAGGTCTGGGGAGGAGGCGCAGTGCCGTGCCTGCACTCATCTTTGCACAGCAGGTGCGTTAGGAGGCAAAACGCCGCCTTTGTCAACCACTGCTGTAGTAAGTCATCTCTGGCCATGTTTACCTCTCCTTTGCTTGGTGTGCGCAATCTGAGGGTTGCTTTTGGGCCATCGAAGCGCTCGCTGGAGGCCCTCAAAGGGCTTTCTTTTGACCTCCTGGAGGGAGAGGTGCTCGGTATTGTGGGGGAGTCAGGTTCGGGCAAATCCACCTTGGCGTTGGCGCTCATGGGTTTGTTGCCACCTGAGGCGCAGATCAGTGGCGAGGTGTTGTGGGAAGGGCAGCCCTTTTCGGCGCGTTTGCGCGGGCGGGCGATGGCCATGGTTTTCCAGGAGCCAGCCACGGCACTACATCCGCTTTTCCGGTGCGGGCAACAAGTGGAAGAAGCCGTCCGCTGGCATCATCGGTTAGGTACGCAGCAGGCGCGTCGTCACGTGTGGTCGTTGCTAGAACGCGTTCAGTTGACCGAGCCAGAGCGCATTTACCGCGCTTATCCTCACGAGCTATCGGGTGGCCAACGGCAACGCGTTCTACTGGCCATTGCCTTGGCTGGCCATCCGCGTTTGCTCATTGCCGACGAGCCAACCACGGCTTTAGATACCGTTACGCAGCAAGGTATTCTGAATCTGTTGCAGGAATTGCGCCGCCAAGAGCAGCTGTCTGTGCTGTTTATCAGTCACGATTTAAGCGTCATTGCACGCATAGCTGACCGCGTGCTCGTCCTTCATCAGGGCGAGGCGGTAGAGACGGGCAATGCCCAGCGGCTGCTGCAACAGCCTGCTCATCCGTACACGCGCGGGCTGCTGGCTTGCCGCCCGTCCATCCAGCAGCGTTTGGAGCGATTGCCCTCGCTGCAGGAAGTGTTGCGCGCTGCCGACGCTTACCGTCCGCCGCCGCCCGTCCGAGCGGAAGAGGTGGCCCGCCGTCGCCGCCGGCTCTATGCCCAGACGCCATTGGTACACTTGCGCCAGGCAGGTGTGCGCTATTCGGTGCGCCGCTATTTCTGGTCGGCAGCACACCAGGAAGTAGTGGCGCTGGCGGACATAGGGTTGGAGGTGTTTCCGGGTGAGATTTTCGGCTTGGTCGGCGAGTCTGGTTCGGGCAAGAGCACGTTAGGGCGCGTTATTGCTGGTCTGCAAAAGCCTACAGTAGGAGAGGTGCACTACCGAAGTGTACTCCTGAATGCCATGCCGCCTGAGATAAGGCGCCAGATGCGCCGCGAGGTCCAGATGGTTTTTCAGGACCCGTATCGCTCGCTCAATCCGCGCATGACGGTAGGCGAAGCCCTACGGGAGCCTATGTACGTGTACCGGTTGCACGCTACTGAGCGCCAACGCCAGCGGGCTGTTGCTGAGCTGCTGGAGCGCGTCGGCTTGTCGGCAGGTGTTGCCCAGCGCTATCCGCACGAGCTGTCGGGCGGTCAGCGACAGCGCGTGTGCTTAGCGCGCGCGCTGTCGGTGCAGCCGCGCCTGCTTGTTTGCGATGAAATTACCTCTGCCCTCGATGTGTCAGTACAGGCCGATATCCTCAATTTGCTGCTCGATTTGCAGCGCGATTTCGGCCTGACGTACGTCTTTATTTCGCACGATTTGAGCTTGATATATCAGCTGTGCGATCGCGCTATGGTGCTTCGGCAAGGCGGTATCGAGGCGGTGGGCACACCAGAGCAGCTGCTGGCTAATCCTCCCACGCCTTACGTACGCCGGCTGGTGGAAGCCATCGGCGGCTGAACTTTTGTTTTTGTTTGGTTTTTCTGTACGTCATGGATTTTGGAAAGCTGCCCTCCGTGGATGCCGTGAATTTTTCGCTGCCGGCCGATCCGCCGGAAAACGCCGTCCTTTTGGGTGGGTCGGTGCGCCCTGTTCGCCTTTACGTCGGCGCTACGGGGTACAACATGAAGGCGTGGGTGGGACGCTGGTATCCACCTGGTACACCGGAGCGCCAGTTTTTGGAGTGCTACGGGCAACAGTTCAACACCATCGAGCACAATACGACGCATTACCGCATACCCGATGCCGCTCTGGTGTCGCGTTGGCGCCAAGCAGTGCCGGAGGATTTTCGCTTTTGTCCTAAGGTGCCTCAGAGTGTAAGCCACGCCCGTCGCTTGGCCGATGCGTATGACGATATGGTGGCGTTCAGCCAAGCCATAGAGGCGTTAGGTGACCACTTGGGGTGTTGTTTTCTGCAGCTGCCACCTCACTTTGGACCGAACCGCTTGGACGACCTGGAGCACTTTCTGAGCACCTTTGCGGTACGCCTCCCCTTAGCCGTCGAGGTACGGCACCCTGCTTTTTTTGAGGATACTGGTGGTGGAGAGGCGTTGTTTTCCCTGCTGCGCGCACACCGAACGGCTGCCGTCATCACTGATGTGGCTGGCCGGCGCGACGTATGCCACATGCGCCTAACCACGACGCGCTCGCTCATTCGCTTTGTGGGCAACGGCCTACACCCTACGGATTACAGTCGAATACAGCAGTGGGCTGAGCGCCTGGCTTACTGGGGTAGCCTTGGCCTCGAGGAGGCCTATTTTTTCTGCCATGAACCAGACAATTTGCTGGCGCCCGAGCTGGCCGCTTACGCGGTCGGGCTTTTTCGCCGACATTTGCCCGACGCTTACGTTAGGGGGCCAATACCCTATGAGCCACCCTTTCGGCAAATGGTGCTATTCGAGGAATAAAGCCTAGCTGTCTCGACTTACCCCTTCTCCTTGCTCCGTCTTACCGATTGCCGACTTTCGCCACCGATAAATTGCCATCCTCCTTGTCGTTATGGACTTTCCCTATATCCACCGCGATATTTCCTGGCTTTCTTTCAATTACCGCGTCTTGCAGGAGGCAAAAGATCCCTCAGTGCCGCTGCTGGAGCGACTGAAGTTCCTAGCTATTTACTCGTCCAATTTGGACGAATTTTTCCGGATTCGAGTGGCCAATATTCGCAACCTCAAAAAGGTGGGCAAGAAAACAAAGGCCGAGCTGGATTTTGTCCCAAGCGAGGTCCTTAGGCAAATACACAGTATCGTCAACCGACAGCAAGAGGAGTTTTCCCAGATTTTTGAAGACCAGATTGTGCCTGAACTGCGGCGCCACAACGTCCACATCCTGCGCCGATTGGAACTCAATGAGGAGCAGCGCCATTTCGTGGAAAATTACTTTCGCGACCATTTGCTGCCGTTCGTTATGCCGGTGTTGTTGGTAAAGCGCCGCATCCGGCCTTTTTTGGCCAATGCTCATCTGTACCTTGCGGTTCACCTCCGCCCTAAGAAAAAGCCGCTGGCGCCCAGCGAGTATGCTTTGGTCAAGATTCCCTCTGACCAGCTGCCTCGCTTTATTCCGCTGCCCTCGGAGCCGGGGCGCCACGATGTTATCCTGCTCGACGACATCGTGCGGCACTCGGTCTCATGGCTCTTTCCGGGCTACGATATCCAGGACACCTATTCCATTAAGCTCACGCGTGATGCTGAGTTGTACATTGATGACGAGTTTTCAGGCGACTTAGTGGAAAAAATAAAGGCCAGTCTTGCCAAGCGTCAGGTTGGGCCTACCAGTCGTTTTGTTTATGACCGCGAAATGCCGCAGCACTTGCTGGAATACCTCAAGGAAACCTTCGACCTAGGCAAAAACGATATGCTGCCCGAAGGGCGCTATCACAATAATTTCGACTTTTTCAAATTCCCTGATTTCGGATTGCACCACCTGAAGAACAAGCCTCTGCCACCCTTGCCACACCCGGGGCTTTACCATGCGGAGAACCCTTTTGAAGTCATCCGCGCGCAAGATCAGCTGTTGCACTATCCTTACCACTCCTACGATGCCGTGGTTAACTTCTTCCAGCGGGCTGCCGAAGACCCTCACGTCACCCATATCAAAGCCATCCAGTACCGCGTTGCTCGGCGCAGCCGTATCATGGAGGCACTGATGGAGGCTGTTCGCCGGGGAAAGCAGGTTTCTGTCTTTGTGGAAATCAAGGCTCGCTTCGACGAGGCCGCCAACCTGGAATGGGGCGAGCGCCTGGAGCGAGCGGGCGTGCGCGTTTACTACTCCTTCCCAGGGGTCAAGGTGCACTCCAAGTTGGCGTTGGTGCGGCGCATGGAAGGCGGCAAGCCGCGCTTGTACACTTACCTGTCCACTGGCAACTTTCACGAAGAAACCGCTCAGATTTACTCTGACCTCGGCCTTTTCACCACAGACCCGCGCATTACTGCGGAGGTCAGCAATGTGTTTTCTTTTTTGGAAAACATCAAGCCGCCTCGGCAAGAGTTCAAGCACTTGCTGGTAGGTAAGTTCAATCTGCGCCCGGCCCTTTACGAACTTATAGACGCCGAAATAGCGGCTGCCAAGTCCAAAAAACCTGCGCGTATCATCATCAAAACCAACAGCATAGAAGACCGCGATATCATCCGCAAACTTTATGAAGCCTCACAGGCAGGGGTAAAGGTTCAGCTCATTGTGCGCGGTATCTGCTGTTTGGTGCCCGGAGTCGAAGGTTTCAGCGACAATATCGAGGCCACAAGCATTGTAGATCGCTTCCTTGAGCACGCCCGCGTGTTCATCTTCCACCACGGCGGCGAGGAGCGCATCTACCTGTCCAGTGCTGACCTGATGCAGCGCAACCTCTCTTATCGCATCGAGACGGCCTTTCCTATTTACGACCCTGCACTAAAGGCCGAAATTCGCGATATCATCACCCTGCAGTTGGAAGACAATGTCAAAGCGCGCTGCATAGACGCTCAGGCACTCAATCGCTATCGGCGAACAGAAAGTGACATTCCCGTACGGGCACAGTTGGAAACCTACTTCTACTATCGGCGTAAGAGCGAGCACACGCCTTAGTCCGGCTCCGTATCGCCATCAGAGCAGTCGTTCTCTTCCTCTCGGCATGGCCCTCCTCTCGTTTAGTGCGAGATGGAGAGCTGCTCGGGCTTATACTATGAGCAGGCGATGGACAGATAAAAATTCTCATTATAGCCGGGTTTATGTTGTAATTATTAGGCAAGTTATCTGGCCAATGAACACCTGTATCTATGCAGTATGTATCGCTTTAATAAAGGTTGATTGGTTGCAGCTTAGATAACTATTTGGCTTTATTGGGCTAGCATCGGGAGATACGCTGTATATTAGCGCGAGGCCTTTATGATCAGCGTGGCAGGGCGCTTCGAAAACTATTCGGACTTTGGCAGTACGCTGAACTACAAAGTCGCCTCGCGTTATCGCTTCGGCGACTACCTGACCATCCGAGGCAGCACCAGCACGGGCTTCCGCGCACCTTCCATTCAGCAGCGCTTTTACGCTAAAACAAACACGCTCTTTGTCTCTACTCCGGGCGGATTGGTGCCAGTGGAGAGCGGCACGTTTACGAACGACAGCCGCCCCGCCGAAATCCTGGGCATACCGAAGCTCAAACAGGAAACCTCCTTGAGCTACTCGCTGGGTATTACCACCCGACCCGTTCGCGGGCTGGAGGTCAGCGTGGATGTCTATCAGATTGATATTACCGACCGCATTGTGTTGACCAATAACTTCACTGACGGCGGCGACTCTACGCTCAAAGCCCAGCTGGCAGCCGCTAACGCCAGTCAGGCGAACTTTTTCACCAACGCTATTGACACTCGCTCGCGCGGGCTGGAGGCAGTCATTGCTTACTCTACGCGCCTGGGTGCTAAGCAGGATATCCGCTTCTCATTGGCCGGCACTTGGATTGATAACGAGGTGAAAAAGGACGCCAATGGCAAGCCCATCATCAAGGCATCGCCCGTACTGGAGCGCACAGGCCAGATAGGCCGCTACTTCAACCGAGAAGATCAGAGCCGCATCGAGGTGGCCAACCCGCGGAACAAAATCACCGGTACCGTCAACTACCGCTACGATAAGTTCAGCGTGATGCTGAGAGGCGTTTATTTCGGAGATGTGGCCTATCTGGACCCCACCATAGATCCGAACAACCCCGGTGCGTTTCCTGCCAACGCCTTCAACAACAACGCTAAAGAAACGCTCGACCAGACCTTCAAAGGCAAAACCATCTTTGACCTCTCGCTGGGCTATGATTTTACACCTAAAATCGGCATTACACTGGGAGCCAACAACCTCTTCGACACCTATCAGGACCGCCACACCCACTCAAGCAACATGAGCCTAGGGCGCTTTGTTTATTCGCGGCGAGTGCAGCAGTTTGGCTTTAACGGCCGCTTTATTTTCGCCCGCCTGCGCTTCAACCTTTGATGGTTAGCAGGCAAACAGTAAACAGCTAGAGACGACGGGTCTGCCTTTCTCTGTGGAGTGCAGGCCCGTCATTGTTGTGTTTCCCAATTGGGAAAGCAGCTCTGCCAACCCAAACCGGGCATGGTCTCGGTCTTAGGAGCGTTTGCGCTTGCGCAGGTCAATGCGCTGGTGGCCGGCAAAAGGCTCGAGCGCTATTAGGCGCTGGCGGATAGTGGCCTCCCAGCGCGCAAGGACGGCTTCCGCATCGGCATTGGCCAAGAGCTCTGCCTCTAAAACGGCTTGGTCGGCGCGTAGTTGGCGCAGGTGTTCCTCCGTTTGCGGGCGGTATTCGTTGATCAGACGATCCAGGTCAGGCCCGATGGCGACCAGGTCGGCTTTCAATTGGCGCGCATGGACCTCGGCGGCGTCAAAGAGCACTTGGGCGCGCCGCAGAGCGAGTGCGTTCAAACGAGGTGACTCCCCGCGGCCCGCACTATCGGGGAAGAAGAGCGTCTCGGTACGGATAATGACTTCCTTAAAAAAATCGCCTCCCAACCGGCAGGTGATAAGTACGCTCACCGGTGGCCACCCATCGGCGGCGGCTGAGGAGCGCTCTTGGCGCAGGTCGCCTTTCGCTAAGCGCCGCTCCGGGTGCCAATACATGCGGCTTTCCATACCTTCCAGCGAGGCTACTCGATAGACCTCACCCTTAATGACATGGCAATTCGATTTGACCTCATTGCGCTGGTGTTTGGTGATAACCAACAAGTTGCCGCCAATGCGGCCGGCATTTCGGCAGGCATATTCCAGCACGTCGGGATACCGGCAGTCGAGCGTGGCGCCGCGGTCGCCCACTTTGACGGTACCTATCAGCTCTGCTTTTCGGAGGTCAATATCGCTTTTGACTTCTGCGATGCCGACGTAATGCACCGAGTCGCGCGTGGTCTTTTTGTCCGTAGCGCGCACGCGCACAGGAGGTTCGCAGCTGGACAGTGCGAGGAATAGGGCAAAGCCCCAAAAAAGGAGGTATCGAAGCATAGCCATGTAGCAGTTGCAGCGGCAAAAATAGGCCGCAGAGACACCGCATCCGCCGGACCTCAGCAGATGCGTTCTGGATGGCTGTAAATGTTAAAGCGCTCGCCGCGCAGAAACCCAATGAGCGTCATGCCACTGCTTTGAGCCATCTCGACCGCTAAGTGCGAGGGTGCTCCCACGGCGGCTAAACACGGGATGCCTGCCATGGCGGCTTTCTGCACCAGCTCGAAGCCTGCTCGACCGCTGACCAGCATGACGTAATGCCGCAGAGGCAGTGTTTCGCCAGCGCGCAAGGCCGCGCCAATGGCCTTGTCGGTGGCGTTGTGGCGCCCGATATCCTCGCGCAAACAAACCAACTGGCCTTGTTCTCCGAAAAGAGCCGTAGCGTGCAGCCCGCCCGTCGCCTCAAACATCGCCTGGGCTTGCCGAAGGCGATGAGGCAGATGAAAAATCACCTCGCGCGAAAACTGCGGATAATTCGGTGTTGGGTAATAGCAGCTCACGGTTTGCACCGCGTCTATGGACGCTTTGCCACACACCCCACAGCTGGACGAGGTGAACAGGTGACGCGTCAGCCGCTCCACCTCCACCGGCACAGCGGGCAACAATTCAACGAGAAGGGTATTTTCCGACAGCCAGCGAATGGCGGTGGCTTGCTCAGCGTGCTGCAGGATGCCTTCCGTAAACAGAAAGCCCAACGCCAAGTCCTCGTCGTTGCCGGGGGTACGCATCGTAACAGCTAACGACAACTGCCGGCGACGGCCCGGGTTGCCATAGGCAAGGCGTATCTCGAGCGGCTCTTCTACCACAAGCACGTCGGCATGTTTCTCGATGTGCTCAGGCGTAACGGTGTGTGCTTCTATAGTGGCAATACTGGAAGGCAAAGGAGGCATACAAATGGGCGGAGTGGTTAGGGCAAATGCATTGTTCAAAGATGCGACTTTTGCCCGGTCGTTGCCTAAAAAACATCCTGCTTCCGTGCGTATTCTTGTCCTGACACCGTGGTATTATCCCTTTGTGCACCCGCGCGCTTATCGGTGGACGCACCTCACTACGTATTGGGCTAAGCAGGGGCATGAAGTGCATGTGGTGTGCGCGCGTCAGCGCGATTTTGCCCGCACCCATCAACACGAGGGCGTGTGGGTACATCGCGCGGGCTTCAACTCGTTGAAAGAGGCCGTTTTCTATGCTGTGCGTCCAGCGACAGCGCGTGGGCGCATAGGCGCCGGGGCCGCGCCACCGGGGTGGCTCTTGCGTGGCTTGGCAGCGATTTACAAGAACGTGTGGAAAAACCTCTGTTTTCCTGATGACGCTTGGCAGTGGTACTGGCCTGCTTGTCGCTTAGCCGAAGCATTGCACCAACAGCGGCCGTTCGATCTGGTGGTATCCGTGTCGCTGCCTTTCACGGCGCATCGGGTAGGGTACTATCTCAAACAGCGTTACCCCGCCTTGCGCTGGATAGCCGACATTGGCGACCCATACAGCCTGCGCCCCGGTCCGCTGCAAAATCCGCTCTACACGGCTACTGGTCGTTGGCTCGAACGCACCACATTAGCCAAGGCCGACGCCGTTGTGGTGACCAATCCTGCCGCGGCTGACGTCTATCGGCAGCAGTTTGGCGTATTGCCGGAGCGCCTCTACATCATACCGCCGCTGTGGAACGACGTGCCCGATGCTGCGCTGAACGACCACCCCGTAACCTTGAGGGCAGGCTGGCACGCAGGCTATTTCGGGGCATTTTACGCCCCTATTCGAACGCCCCAGGCGCTGGCCGGCCTCATTGAGGAGACATTCACTCTGCGCCCTGATCTTCGAGCGCGGTTGTTTTTTCACTTCTTCGGAGAGGTATTTCCAGAATTCTGGCATGTGCTGCATCGGCTACCCAACACCACCTTGCACGGCCTTTGCCTGCCTGCTCAAGCGCACGCACACATGCGGCGCATGCGTGTGCTGATAAGCGTGGGCAATACAACCACTTGGCAGCTGCCTTCTAAAGCCGCGAGCTATCTGGCCGCCGGCCGGCCGGTAGTGCACCTGTCGTATGTAGAGCCTGACGCGTTGGTGCGCTTTTGGGGCGACCGCCCCAACCTGCTGGTGCTGCGCGTGCAGGGTGGCCGCGTACCAGCTGATGAAATAGAACGGTGGCTGTCGTTTCTTGAAAACCCACCTTCCGCTCTTGACGACCTCGAACAGCAGGTGGCGCCCTTTCGAACAGAAGCCCTGGCGGCGGCCTATCTCAGCGCAGCCGGGCAGTAAATTAGTGGCTGGCCTCTAACAGCTTAGGGATAAGGCCGCTGTCGCTTGCTTTTTCTTTTTGCCAAGGGCTTTTTTCAAAAAAGGGTCTCTAAAACGGCCAAGTAGTGAGGTAACACGATGTCGTTGGAAAAATGCTGGAGAACGCGCTGGCGGGCGGCGCGCCCCATGGCCGCTCGTTGCTCGGCGGAAAGCGTCGCTACCTCGCACAGCGTTTGTGCCAACGCCTGGACGTCGTGAGGCGGAACAAGGAAACCCGTTTGACCGACCGCAACGACTTCCCGACAGCCGGGCACCTCGGTAGCTACGGCAATCTTTTCCATACTCATGGCTTCCAACAAGGCGCGAGGCATGCCTTCGCGGTAGTGCGTGGGCAACACGATGGCATCGGCAGCGGCTATGTAGGGACGTACGTCATCGGCCGAGCCGAGGTATTCCACAGCACCTTCGCGGTGCCACCGCATCACTTCCCGCATGCGTAGCGAAGCAGGGTTGCCCGGGTCGGGGCCGCCCAGCAGGCGAAACGACGCCTCGATGCCCGCGGCGCGGACGGCACGCGCTGCTTGGACGAAGGACGAGACACCCTTGTTTTTCAGCAGGCGCCCGCAATAAAGAAAAACGGGTTGCTGGTGGGTGGGCGCTGGCTGGGGAGAAAAGTACTCTGTATCCACGCCTGGCCCCGGCACCAGCAGGGCCTGCTTCGGTGAAACAATGCCCTGGGCGACCATTTCGCTTAAATCGTCGGAGTTGAGGAAAAGAACGCGGTGTGCATGCCGAAGCGCCGCGCGAAACACCGGCTGTCCCGCCCAGCGCCAGCGCAACGAAGCCGAGCCGGCATAGCCCAACCCTTCCACCACCGACACAGCGGGTGTTCGCGTCAGGTGGGCGGCCCAGTTGCCCAAAAGATTAAGTGACGTGGTGAAGAAAAGACAGAGCGAAGGACGCTCGCGCCGAATGAGGTGCGCCAACTCATTCACGGCCAACAACAGCGATGCCGGCGAAAAATGCCCGCGCTTCATATGCCGCAACGGGAAAAAAGGCGCCAACAATCGTTCCTGAAAGCGATCGGAAGGAGCCGCCAGCACTACTTCCAGGCCCGCTCGCTGGTAGGCTTCTATGAGCGCCCGACGATAATTCCACAAATTCCACGCGCTATTGGCAGCTAGCAGAATGCGTCGGGGCGACATGAGGTATCAAAAGAGAAGGCGCCGGTTTACCCTCACAGGGCAGGCCGCGCGTGCCAGGATAGCTCACCAGCTGCCGCTCGAAGATGGCGCAGCGTCTGAGCCGTTGGCTAAAGCAGCAACTTGCTCAATGGTATACTGCAGGCTGTACAGCTCGTACACTTCCAGCGCCTGCTCGCGCGTAATGGACGGAAAATCGTCTAGAAATTCCGACACGCTAACGCCCAGGCGGATGTAATCGTAAAACGTCTCGATGCGCACACGCGTGCCGCTGAATACGGGAGCACCTTTTTGGATTTCAGGGTGTACGGTAACAGAAGTACACTGTCTCACGGCTGCTGTTTACGGTTTAGTAAATAAAAAATGACGTGGGTCAGACCTTACACTCTAATAGAGTGGTAATCGGATTAAAGGAAACCGGCGGCTAATGTAAGGTGTATTTTTTACCAAGGAGAAACGGCTGCCAAAAAATTTTGGGAAACTATAAAAACGCCTCGCCAAAGCGCTGCTGCACGTCGGCGCGCACCTGTTTAATGGCCTGCTCTTCGGATTTAGGCCAGACTAAAAGCACGTCGTTTTCGTCCACGACGATGTAGTCGTGTAGCCCGCGTAAGACAAGCAGTTTGCCTTGGGGCGCGCGTACAAACGTATCGCGCACGTCGTAGAGCAGAGCCGTCTGGCTTTGTACTACGTTGTCGTTGGCGTCTTTTTCAGACTCTTGATGCAGGCTAGCCCAAGTGCCCAAGTCCGACCATCCGAAATCGGCCGGCAAAGTGAACACGTTGGGCGCCTTTTCCAAAATAGCGATATCTACGGGCACTTTGCGCGTCGTAGGGTAGTGGGTTTGCAGGAAGTCGGTTTCCTGAGGAGTATGGTAGAAGGCTCGGCCTTTCTCCAACACTTGATAGATATCGGGAGCCAGCCGCTCGAAGGCGCGCAAAATGGAGGGAAGGCTCCAGATAAAGATGCCCGCATTCCACAGGTATTGGCCTGAGTCCACGAAGCGGCGCGCTGTTTCTGCGTCGGGCTTTTCGGTGAATCGCTCTACGCGGAAAATGTGGTCTTCTTCAGCCGGCCCTAGTTGGATGTAGCCATAGCCAGTGTCAGGGCGGGTAGGCTGGATGCCGAGGGTCAGCAGGGCGTCGCGTTGGCTGGCGAAAGCAATGGCCTGGCGCAGCAAATCGAGGAAAACATCGGGCCGAAGCACCACGTGGTCGGAGGGTGCCACGACCAACACCGCATCGGGCTGAAGGCTGGACAGCTTAAGGGCGGTGTAAGCGATGCAGGGGGCGGTGTCGTTTCGGCTCGGCTCGCCCAGGATCTGGTGCGGTGCCAGCTCGGGTAACTGTTCGGCGACCAGATTGGTGTAGGCGGCATTTGTCACCACGAAGATGTTCGATGCCGGGCACAGACCCAGAAATCGCTCAAAGGTGAGGCGCAGCAGGCTCTTGCCGACGCCCAGGATGTCCAGAAATTGCTTTGGGCGATGTTCGCGGCTGCCAGGCCAGAAGCGGCTGCCTACGCCGCCGGCCATGATGGCTACATAAACGTCAGAGGTGGGATGCATGGGAAATCCAAAAGGGTGCGACAAAGTTGAGCACAAGTCGGCAATGCATCGGCGCTCTTGTTGCCAGAAAAGACCAGCCTACTGGAGACGTTGCTCGGGTAGGGTGTCGGCAACGCGTCTGAGGTGCAGTTCAAACTGCATGCCGCGCAGCGAAAGGGCGAGCACCAGGGTGCTGTCGGTGTGTTCCAGCACCTCGTAGGTCGTCTGCGGAGACGTCTGGTGCTGAATAGTGGACTGGGTAATTTCAAAGGGCTGGGGCTCCTCCGGCCCGATGGGCAGGTTAGTGGTCAGCTTGCCGTCGGCGCTAAAGAGGAAATAGGTGCCGCTCAACGTCTTCGTTTCTCGATGGTTGCGAAAGCTGCGCACCAGTTCCCAGCGACCTTGTAGGTCTTGGGCGGATAGCACTGCTTTTTCGGAGCCGTTGCAACTCCACATCAACACTGCCAGGAAAGAATAAAAAGCGGAACGATACAAAAGGGACATAGCAATACCTCCTACCGTAGTGCTGGCGTCCGGATAGCCGGCAAGCTTCTCTTTACCGCCACCCCTTGGCCTGCCATTAAAAAAATTTATTTAGGAAGAACTTCGCTCGAGCGTGTCATGTTGCCTGTTCACGGCGCTTTGATGTCAACGCAGCCAAAACCCAAATGGCCATACTCACCAAAACCTGCATAGTAACAGAACTCCATGAGTCGAATAGGCATGCTTACCTCGAACTCGTAAACAAAGCCGCGCAGTTGGGTCAGTCCATCGGTGTTTGGTTTCAGGTGAATGAGCCGGGATTTGGCCTGCCCCAATAGTCGGTATTGCATAGGGAAAGCCGCATCCAGCAGCCCCAGAGCCGCCAGTGAGCGGTACTGCATGGCGGCTTTGAAACGCCGGACGGCGTGGTTGAAAAAGCTGATGTCGTATGTTTCGCTGTCGGGCAGGAGGGACAGTTGGGCAGTTTTATTTTCTTCCACATTGCTGATAGCAATAGGAGACAAGGCCTTAAACTGCATGGTTTCCTTCAGCGATGCACGAGGCATGACCTGCCAGTGTTTGACACTAAACTGCGCGGGATTGCCCTCGAACATCCCTAATTCCAGTGGCGTGTGGCGAAATAGCTGGATAACCTGATACTCAAAAGATGGGTCTAAATAGAGCGAAACGGTCAGCTTCACCTGCTGCCCCAGTAACTTGAACTCCTGCCGCGTCTGATCCATCTCGTAGGGGTAAATGGCCAGAGGGCTGAAGGTGAACAGTCGGAAGGTTCGTGTGCCTACGTCAAATCCCAGCTGTTGAATATGACGCGAAAGTTCGGAACCTGCCTTAGCCAGCACCGCAAAGACCCAGTTGGAAATTTCAGACTGGTAATTGATCGGAATAACGGTGCCCTTTTGGCATGAGAGGCTAAACTGAATGCGCATAAAGGGTGTGCGTTGTGATTAAAAAAAGATTACGCCTCTGAATTTAGGGCCTAACCACATTTTTCGAACATTTGCTTTGCTTTTTCGGCGAAAAGTACGCAACCTTTATATTTGGCAAAAGAAAAATAAAAAGCGGAGGCGTTCCACGAGGGAATGGCATGGGCTTGCCGGCACCTCCGCCTTTGGGCTAACACTCTCCCTCTCGGGGAGCTATCTTCTCAAGACTCGAAGAAGGCGTCGTACTGGTTGCGGCCGCGCGCCTCTTTGGGCGGCACTTTCGTCGAGGCGTTCAGGTCGAGCACATTTTTAGGGTCTTCGGCTTGCGCAATGAGAACGTTCTTTTCCTTGCCCAACAAAAAGGAGACGCCCTCTTTTTCCCACTGCTCCAACATGCGGAGCCCTTCCTCTTCAAACACACCATTTTGTAAGTCGATGGAGTCCATGAAGCTCTTCGACATGTCCATGAAGCGCTCCATTTCCCCCACTTTGCGGCCTACATCCTCAGCCATTGCTTCTAAAGCCATGTCGTACATGTACCTCTTGTCGCCGCTACCGGTGAGGATAGACATGGCGGAACGGATGGCCGAATGGCTGGCCTTGATGGCCTTGTACTCTTGCTCTTTGACCACGACCTGATCCTGCAAGTCCTCGAGCATGATTTCAGACGTCTCGTACATTTTAGTCAGTACGCGATAAAGCACCTCCATACGCTTGTAGAGGTCTTCCAGCTTAAGGTTAGACTCTTGCAGGCGGCCCGCACGGCGCGCTTTTAGCACCATAAGGGCTTCTTTGCCACTCTCTTTGGCACGGCTGGCCATACCCAAGCTGGTCTGTATTTCGCGTTGGTTTTGCTTAATCATTTCACCCAGCCGATGCATCTGGCCGCGCAGCTGGCTGATTTGGGCGTTCATATTGACCAAGTTCTTCTTCAAGTCTTCGATGTAACTTTTCAGGATGCCAATAGGGTCGAGTTGTACAAACAGGCCGGTGATCCAGCGCATGACAGACTTGTACATGAACCAGATAAGGTTGCGCATCTTCGGGTCCAGCACCACGTACAGTAAGCCAGCCAGCAGGGCTAACAAGCCCGCCAGGTAAAGGGTGTTTTCGGCCAGCTGGATAAGAGTTGGCAATATTTTCATGAACAGATACCCGCCTCCGATGACGATGGCGATGAGAAAGAGGGCACCCGTGATGCCTTCAGGGCGCTGCCAGAAGCTTTTGGGTTTGAGCGGTTGCATTTCGGCTTGCATAGCGTTGGGTTGGTTTTGAAAAGCGGTAAATTAGTGAAAGAGACGAGTGAAGAAGGCTTGCACGGCCCGGCGAAAGCGCTCGTTCAGGACGAAGAGCAACACAAAGGCCAGGACGACAATCCAGAATTCGTTGATGACAATTTTCAGCACCTTAAGGGCCAGCCACAGGAACAGCAGGCCGGCGATAAAAACAGCGATGGGATTTTTCAACAGGTCATTCATGCATGCGAGGTGAATTTACAAACGAGGTTAGAGCAACAGCTTTGGCCCGCAAGTTACGGGCACGCGCAAAAATTGCCCAAGGGACTGCGCACAAAACCACAGGCCTGAGTTGAGCCGCTACCTTTGCCGCCCAAATCACGTTTGTATGCTCACCTTTGACGTAACCATACCCGTGCTGAACGAAGAAGCTACCTTGGAGCGCCAAGTGCGCATCCTGCATCGCTTTCTGTGCGAGCACTTTCCGGAACGCTTTCGCCAGTGGCGCATCGTCATTGCCGATAACGGCAGCACCGACGCTACGCCGCAGATAGCGCTTCGCTTAGCCGCAGAACTGCCGGAGGTGCACTTGGTACGTGTATCTGAACGCGGCGTAGGCTTGGCACTCAAAACCTCATGGACCCAAAGCGAGGCTGATATAGTGGGCTACATGGACCTCGATTTAGCTACCGACCTGAGCCATTTCATTCAAGCCTACAATGCGCTGGCTACCGAAGGCTACGACCTGGTGTACGGCACCCGGCTCCACCCGAAGGCCAGAGTAGTAGGGCGAACGCTTAAGCGGGAGATCACCTCGCGCGTGTTCAACGTCATCGTTCGGCACTATTTGGGCACCCGTTTTTCTGATGGCATGTGTGGTTTTAAGTGGCTCAAGCGCGTGCATGTGCCCGCGCTCCTCGCGGGCGGTGCTGTCAGCAACGGTTGGTTCTTCAGCACGGAGCTGCTTGCCGTGGCCGAATGGCGTGGCCTGCGTATATGCGAATTGCCCGTGCATTGGACGGACGACACATCCAGCAGCAAAGTCCGCATTGTCAGGTTAGCCCGGCAGTATTTGAAGGCCATGGCCCTTCTGAAAAAGCGCAAACCGCGATGATCACTAAACAACTACTGTTAGGCACTGCCCAATGGGGCTGGACGGTCAGCCGAGAGGAAGCCTTTCGCTTGCTCGACGCCTGGCTGGCCGCCGGGCAACGCGCCATAGACGGCGCTACCAATTACCCCATCAACAAAAACCCGGCGGATTTTCGCGCAGCAGAGCGACTGCTGCAAGAATACCTCCACGCCCACGGAGTGAGCGACGCGCAGATTACCATGAAAATCGGCGCTCTCGATAACCTTCGCTCACCCGACGTCAACCTGTCGCCTTCTTTTGTGCGCATGATGACGGCAGAGTATCGGCGCCTCTTTGGCGCCAACTTGCGCGTGGTCATGCTGCACTGGGACAACCGAGACGACTCCGCCGCCATTGCCGAGACCCTGCACGCCCTCGTTGAAGTGTGTCAAGAGGAAGGGCTGCGTCCTGGCCTGTCGGGCATTCGATACCCCGAGGTGTACGCCCCCCTGGTAGCCGAGGCGGGCGCTTCATTCGATATCCAACTGAAACACAACTTACTGCATGCCGACCTGCCCCGATACGCTGCCTTCGAGCGCCAGGCGCACCGTTGGTTTGCTTACGGCATCAACGCTGGCGGATTGAAACTAGATGGCCACTACGCCGACAGCAGCGCCTTGCGCGCGCGCGGGGGGGATCCCTCGGCGGCCGAAAGCCTCCTCGCTCAGATTCGGAGTGCTTTGCCCAACTGGAACACTGCAGCCGTGCGCCCCCCCATCACCGCTTTTTACCAAATTGGCATGCTCTACGCGGCGCTGCATCCGCACCTCGATGGCATCGTACTGGGCTGCTCTTCCACCACACAACTGTACCAAACCCTCAACTTTTGGCGCGACTTGGAGACCTTCGATTATGCCGATGTCTTCAATGCCTTAGCCAAAATGGAGCGCAGCTAACAGGAAGCGTTTACTATCCCAAAGGACAGGGAAGATTTTGGTTGTTTGCCTAAAAAATCCTCACAGCGGGTGCGAAAGAACAAAGAGGCTCCTTGGGCCAGCCGCTCTACATTTGCCGTGTCAATTGCTCTGAACAGGGCGAGGGGGCGCCTGCAACAGAGGTGGCGACACGGTACGCTCTCGTCCCTGCGGCCCGTCTGGCGACATCAATCGAACTTATCAGGTCAAACACATGGAAGATTGGGAACTGGAATTTGAGTGGCTGCGTGTTCGGCACGAAGTCAAAGAAGCCATGCAGCGCGAAGCGTTGCCCGACCTGAACACGATGCTTTTCCTCATTGGCATCCAGGAGCTGGGGCGGTGGAAGAAGGGTTTTACTAAAGAGGAAAAGCAAGACCTTATGCACATCGCCGTTTGTCGCTTGCTGGCCTATGAGGGCTACTATGAATTTGTGGGCCGCGATGCCGACGGGTGGCCTCACTGGCGCCAAACCCGCGACCTTAGGACAATGCCTCTGCCTGAGCAGGAGCGATTGTTAAAGGAAAAAATAGTGCAGTATTTCAAAGACCTGGAGGCAGAACGAGAATAGCAGCTATGAGGACAACGACACTGCTGGTTTGCTTAGCTCTGCTGGCGCCATCTTGCCGCAAACGCGAAACCATCGTGCGCATCCAGACGAACGTGGGCGACATTCGCGTTCGGCTCTACGACGAGACACCACAACACCGCGACAATTTCCTGAAGTTGGTGCGCGAGGGTTTTTACGACAGCCTGCTTTTTCACCGCGTCATTCGCGACTTCGTCATTCAAGGGGGTGACCCTACGTCGAAGCGAGCGCCAGCGGGTGTGTTGTTGGGCAATGGCAACATAGGCTACACCATACCGGCCGAAATACGCTTCCCCCATGTGCGCGGTGCGTTGGCGGCGGCGCGATTGGGCGATGCGCTCAACCCGCAGCGCGCTTCTGACGGTAGTCAGTTTTTCATCGTGCAAGGACAGCCGCAGAGCGATGCCTCGCTCGACGAATGGGAGCGGCTGACGGGAAACCCGCTTAGCCCTGAGGGGCGTGCTCGCTACAAAGCTTTGGGTGGACTGCCTCAGCTGGACGGCCAGTATACGGTCTTTGGCGAGGTAGTTTCGGGTATGGAGGTGGTAGACCGCATCGCCGCATGGCCACGCGATGCTTTCGACCGGCCATTAGAAGACATCCGTATGTTCCTGCGCATCGAGTAACGCTATCGCTACTTGCTACATTTAGAAGAGGCAAACCGCTCGGCAGTCTAAAACCCTAAAGCAGTGGGCGAAAATACGCGGACTGACGCATGCTCTATGCTCTACCTTTGTCCCGTTTCATCAAAACACGACGCATGAGGAAGAAGAAAATCCTGTTTTTGGTGGGGTCGCCCAACCAAACCACGCAGATGCATCAGATAGCCAGCCATTTGCAGGATGAGTTCGAGTGTTGGTTTACCCAGTTCTTCCCCGATTCTCCCCTCGAAAAATGGGCGCTCAAAGCGGGGCTGTTGAACGGTACCATTATGGCCGGCCATTTCAAAGAAAAAGCAGATCGCTACCTGGCCGAGCACGACTTGCCTGTGGACTACATGGGCCGCCGCAACCAATACGATTTAGCGGTGCTTTGCAGCGATCTCATCGTGCCTAAGCGCCTGCGAAACATGAAAACAGTGTGGGTGCAAGAAGGCATGACAGACCCGGTCAACTTCATGACCCGCGTGGTTCAAAAGGTGCGCGTTGTACCGCGTTACCTCACATTTAATACCTCGCTCAACGGCGCCTCTAACTTGTGCGACATCTACTGCGTAGCGTCGGAGGGATACAAAGAGCATTTTATGCGCATGGGCACTCATCCCGACAAAATTGTAGTAACAGGCATGCCTAATTACGACAATCTGCACCGCTACCTAAACAACGATTTCCCTTATCGAGACTACGTGCTGGTGGTCACTTCAGACATTCGCGAGACCTTCCGTTACGAGAACCGGCCGGCCTTTTTGCGCCAGTGTGTGCGTATAGCGGCAGGTCGTCCGCTCATCTTTAAGCTGCATCCTAACGAAAACGCCGAGCGCGCCATCCGCGAAATCCGCGAGATAGTAGGCCCGGAGGTGCTGGTGTTTACGGACGGCGACCCTTACCCGATGATCGCCAACTGCAGCGAGCTGATTTGTCAGTACTCTACCCTCGTTTACGTCGGCATCGTGTTGGGCAAAAAGGTGCACTCCTATTTCGACCTCGAACAACTGCGCCGGCTGGCACCAGTGCAGAACGGAGGAACATCGGCCCAGCGCATTGCCGACCTTTGCCGCCAGTACCTGGTCTTCCCACACAAGGATGGCCCTGCGTTTTTGCGCAGCATAGGGCTTAACTCAACCGCTTCTGTCGCGTGAGCCGCATCGTTACCGTCATACAGGCGCGCACGGGCTCGTCCCGCTTGCCAGGAAAGGTGCTGCTCGACCTGGTAGGGCAGCCGCTGTTGTTGCGCATGGTCGAGCGCGTGAGCGCTGCGCGCTTGGCCGGCACCGTGGTGGTGGCCACTACGCTAGAGTCGTCAGACGACCCTATCGAGGCGCTCTGCCTGCAGCACGGCCTTCGGTGCTATCGCGGCAGCACGGACGACCTGCTGGATCGCCATTACCAGGCCGGGCGGCTGTGGCGGGCGGATGCCGTGGCCAAAATCCCGTCGGACTGTCCGTTGATTGACCCGCTGGTGATAGACCGCGTCTTCGATTTTTTTCTGAACAACGACTACGACTACGTCAGCAACCTGCACCCGGCCACTTACCCCGATGGCAACGACGTGGAGGTCATGACCATGCGCGCCCTTGAGACGGCCTGGCGCGAGGCCAAACGCCCCCTGGAACGCGAGCACACCACACCTTTCCTGTGGGAAAATCCGGAGCGCTTCCGCCTTGGCAATGTCTGCTGGGAAACAGGGCTGGACTATTCCATGACCCACCGCTGGACAATTGACTACCCCGAAGACTATGCCTTCATCCGCGCAGTTTACGAAGAACTTTATCCCCAAAATCCGCGCTTCGGCTTGCAGGATGTGCTCAACCTGACCGAGCGCCGCCCAGATATCTTTGCCCTCAACAGCCGCTATGCCGGTGTCAACTGGTATCGGCACCACTTGCACGAACTCAAAACCATCACTGCTGACCAAACGCGACACGTGTGACCACTGCTACCTCCTCTTCTGCTCCTACTCCTGCTGCCTACGCCGAACTGAGCGCCATAGCTCTGCGCGTGCGCGAGCACATTTTGCGTCTGTCCACCGATGGCGGGTGCTTCACGGGCGCCTCGCTATCATGTGCCGACCTGTTCGTTTTTCTTTACGCGCGTTTTTTGCGCATCAACTACGAGCGTCTCGATGACCCGGAGCGCGACTACTTGCTGTTGTCAAAAGGGCACGACGTGCCCGCTCTGTACGGCACGCTGGCGGAGTTGGGCTGGATTCCCATCGAGCGTTTGAGCAACCACCTTAAAACCAACGACTTCATCTACTGGCATCCCAACCGCCACGTACCCGGTGTCGAGTTCCACTCCGGCTCATTGGGACATCTGCCTGCCGTAGGGTTGGGCATTGCTCTGGACATCAAGCTGCGCGGCGCCTCCAATCGCGTCGTCGTCGTTACGGGGGATGGCGAGCTCGACGAAGGCTCGGTGTGGGAAGCCCTCTTAGTGGCCTCCGCCTATCGGTTGGACAACCTGGTCATCGTAGTAGATCGCAACCATTTCCAGGCGAATGTGCGCACGGAAGAGCTCATCCCGCTGGAGCCCATGGCGCCCAAGTTTGAGGCTTTTGGCTGCGCGGTGGTGCGCATTGACGGCCATGATTTTGGCCAAATGGAAGCGGCCTTTAGCCGTCTGCCTTTTGAAGAGGGCAAACCCAGCGTCATCATTGCCGACACGGTGCGCGGCAAGGGCGTGCCCAGCATCGAGGCGCGCGCCGACCGCTGGTTCTGCAACTTTTCCGCAGAGGAAGTGGAAGCCTTGCTGCGCGAACTGCACGGCGAAGCGCGCGCTCAGTTGACCTCCGAAACCCTCACCGTTCGCTAAGCCCAACCCATGAACTACCAGGAACTCATTCGCCAAACGGCCCTCCGCGACGAGCGCGTCGTGGTGATGACCGCTGAAAATCGCGCCGTACTGCGCGAGTTGCCGCCGGTGTTGGGGCCGCGCTTTGTTGACGTCGGCATTGCGGAGCAAACGATGATAGGAGCCGCTGCCGGCCTGGCTCTGCGCGGCCGCATCCCTATTTGCCACGCGTTGGCGCCCTTTCTCATCTATCGCGCCTATGAATTCGTGCGCACCGATGTGGGCATTGCACACTTGCCCGTCAAGCTGAGCAGCTGGATTGCCGGCTTCCTCTCGGAAGCCAACGGTCCTACCCACCAAGCCATTGAGGATGTGGCGCTTATGCGCGCCATCCCTGGCATGACGGTCTTTTGCCCGGCCGATGAGGCCGACATGCTGGCGATGCTGCCGGCCATTTGGGCCTCGCCTGACCCAGCCTATGTGCGCCTTATCGTGCGCAAGACAGACTACCCACACGCGCCCTTTGAGATAGGCAGGGCGGAGATAGTTAGCGAAGGCTCGGACGTAACGTTGCTCGTCTATGGGTTGCTGTTTGAAGAAGCCCGCCAGACAGCTCGCCTGCTGGAGCAGCAGGGGTGGAGCGTAGGTCTCATCAATATGCGCTCGCTCAAACCGGTGGACGAAGAGGCTATCCTCCGCGCTGCCCGCACCTCGCGGCGGCTCGTCACTATCGAAGACCATTTGCTCACCGGTGGGTTGTATAGCATCGTAGCAGAAACCCTCTTGAAACACCGACAGACGGCTGACGTGTTGCCTTTGGCCCTGCAGGAACGCTGGTTTAGGCCAGCGCTGTTGGCCGACGTGCTAGCTTTTGAAGGCTTTACAGCCGAGCGCATGGCTCAGCGCATTGTTGCGCTGCCGGCGGAGTGAGGGTGTTTCTCCTTTTTAAATTTTATCAAAAACAAAATATAAGATGCCAAACAGCGTAGCGCTAAATGCGGATTACCCCAACATTTCCAAGTCCAGAGAAATTTTGGCGAAAGCCTCTGAGATTATGCATCCCGTTACCCAGACGCTGGCCAAAGGCCCAGGACAATGGAGCCGCGGGGTGGCGCCGGTGTATTTGGAGCGCGGCAAAGGTTCGCATGTGTGGGATGTGGACGGCAACGAGTACCTTGACTACACCATGGGCGTGGGGCCGCTCTCTTTAGGCTACGGATACGAACGGGTGGACGCAGCCATTCGGGAGCAACTGGAGCGGGGCATCACCTTTTCGCTCATGCACCGGCTGGAGTACGAGGCGGCGGCAGCGGTGCAACAGGCCGTGCCTCACGCGGAGAGCGTGCGCATTTCGAAGACGGGCTGCGACGTCACCTCGGCGGCGGTGCGCTTAGCCCGCGCCTTCACAGGGCGCGACGTTGTGGTATGCTGTGGCTATCACGGCTGGCACGATTGGTACATTAGCTCTACTCCGCGCAATGCCGGTATCCCAGAAGCGGTGCGCCGCCTGACGCGCACTTTTTCGTACAACAACTTAGACAGTTTGCGCGCTGTGCTCGACCAAGACGTGGCGTGTGTAATCATGGAGCCTGTGGTGTTCGAGGCGCCGCGCGACCATTTTTTGCACGAGGTGGCGCGCCTGACGCGAGAGAACGGCTCGCTGCTGATTTTTGATGAAATGTGGACGGGTTTTCGCCTAGCTTTGGGCGGAGCGCAGGAATATTTCGGTGTGCAAGCCGACCTGGCGTGCTTTTCTAAGGCGGTGGCCAACGGCATGCCCATTTCCTTCCTGACGGGGCGCAAAGACGTCATTAGCCAAGGCGAACACGATGTGTTCATCTTCACTACATTTGGCGGGGAAGCACTCTCGCTGGCGGCTACGCTGGCCACAATCGCTGAGATTCGGGAAAAGAACGTGCCCGCCTATCTGGCCCAACAGGGCCGCCGGCTAAAGGATGGCTATAACGCACTGGCCGCTCAGTTTGGACTGCAAGAAGTCACTCATTGCGCAGGCTTCGACTGTCGGACGGTCATCAACTTCACGCCCGCCGGGGGTGACCCCCTGGTGCTGAAGACGCTGATGCAGCAGGAGATGATTAAGCGCGGCGTGCTCTGGGGTGGGTTCCACAACATGTCGTTCAGCCACACAGACGCGGATGTAGCCTACACGCTGCAGGCGTACGAGGATGCTTTTCGGGTGTTTAGAGCGGCTGTGGACAGCGGCAAACCCGAGCAGTTCTTGCGCGGAGAGGTGTTGGAAATGGTGTTTCGGAAAACCAAATATTGACGATGGCCATGACGACGGAGCTGTTTTCGCTAAAAAGTAAGACTGCCATTGTTACAGGAGCCTGCGGTCTCTTAGGGCGCGAGCATTGCCTGGCCCTGGCTGATGCGGGTGCTCAGGTGGTAGCCCTGGATATAGATGAGGCTGCTTGTCAACAGTGGGCAACGCAGCTCGGCTCTCAGCATTTGGGCCTAGCTGCGGACGTGACCGACCGCGCCTCGCTTGAGCGCGCGCGCGACGCCATTTTAGCCCGCTATGGCACTATAGATGTGCTAGTGAATAATGCGGCAATCAACGATATGTTTGAAAACCCAGCTCTAGCGGCTCAGCAGTCCATGTTCGAACACTACCCGCTGGAAATGTGGAAAAAGTCGCTGGAGGTCAATGTTACAGGGGTATTCTTGTGTGCGCAGGTGTTCGGTACTGTCATGGCTCGACAAGGGCGCGGCAGCATCATCAACATCGCCTCTACGTATGGCATGGTAGGCCCCGACCAGAGTATTTACCAGAACGAGCGCGGGGAGCAGACGTTTTACAAATCGCCCGCCTATCCGACCACCAAGGGTGCGGTTATCAATTTCACCCGCTATCTGGCGGCCTATTGGGGCAAAAATGGCGTTCGGGTGAATACGCTGTCGCCAGGTGGCGTGGAGAATAACCAAGAGCCCTTTTTCATTCAAAACTACTGCCGCAAAACAGCCTTGGGCCGTATGGCTCAGCCGTCTGACTACCGCGGAGCACTCGTCTTTCTGGCCAGCGATGCTTCGGCCTACATGACGGGTGCCAACGTGGTCGTGGATGGCGGCTGGACGGCCATGTAAACACTTTCGTTAGCCTTATGACGCACACGGAAGAAGCCCTCGCCCAAAAAGCCGCGCCCATTCGCTTGCTGCTGACCGATTGCGACGGTGTGCTGACGGATGCGGGAGTATACTATTCGGCCCAAGGGGAAGAATTGAAGCGCTTTTCCATCCGCGATGGCATGGGTGTGGAGCGCCTGCGCCAACTCTGTAGCGTGGAGGTAGGCATTATGACGGGTGAAAACTCAGCCATTGTGGCGCGCCGCGCTGAAAAGCTGCACCTAACGCATCTCTACCTGGGCATCAAAGACAAAGCCGCCTGCCTGCGCGACCTACTGGTGGAGCACGACTTGCGCCTCGAGGAGGTCGCCTTTATCGGTGACGATATGAACGACTTAGAAGTGCTGCAACGGGTGGGTTTAAGCGCCTGCCCTTCCGATGCCTTGCCACCCGTCAAAGCCATTGCCCATTACGTGTGTCAGATGCCCGGCGGACACGGCGCTTTTCGCGAGTTTGCTGAACTGATTATTCACCTGAAAACAAGCAAAACCACGTTGACATCATGAGCATTGTCACTTTACCTAATGGGCGTTCTATAGGTCCCGGCCAGCCCTGTTTTCTTATTGCCGAAATCGGCATCAACCACAATGGCTCGCTGGAACTGGCCTTGCGCCTCATCGAGGAAGCCGTCAAAGCGGGCTTCGATGCCGTCAAGTTTCAAAAGCGCACACCGGAATTGTGCACGCCGCGCGACCAGTGGGACATCCTGCGCGATACGCCCTGGGGGCGCATGCGCTACATTGACTACCGTTACCAAGTGGAATTGGGCGAGGCTGAATACACCGCCATTGACCAGTTTGCCCGCCAGCACGGTATCGTCTGGTTTGCCTCCTGTTGGGACGAACCTTCCGTGGACTTTATAGCGCAGTTCGATGTGCCCTTATACAAAGCGGCCTCTGCTTCGCTGACCGACCACGCGCTGCTGCAAAAGAAAAAGGCAACGGGCAAGCCGCTCATCCTCTCTACGGGCATGTCCACGATGGAAGAAATCGAGGCGGCAGTGGCGGCTGTGGGCACCGACAACCTGCTCCTGGCCCACGCTACCTCAGCGTATCCGTGTGCGGTGCAGGAACTCAACCTGCGCATGATTCACACCTTGCAGCGGCGCTACCCTCAGGTGCCCGTGGGATATTCGGGGCACGAGACCGGCCTGGCACCTACGCTGGCTGCGGTGGCCTTAGGTGCCTGTTTTGTTGAGCGTCACGTAACACTCGACCGCGCCATGTGGGGTTCCGACCAGGCGGCCTCCGTGGAGCCGGTAGGTATGGCTAAATTGGTGCGCGATATTCGCGATATCGAGGTCGCCTTGGGCGATGGTGTTAAGCGCGTGTATGACAGCGAAATGGGACAGCGGCAAAAGCTGCGCCGCGTGAAATAATCTTACTCACAACCTCTGCGCCTATGGACTTGCTGACTATCACAACGGCTATTCTGCTGGGCTGGATGGTGCTCATTATCACGCTGGAGCGCCTCTTCCCTTACACACCGGGGCTGAAACTCTTTCGCGAGGGATGGTGGCTCGACTTAGTGTGGTACACGCTCATCCAGAGCTACGTCTTGAAGATTGTCATCTTCGATTATCTCATTGCCCCGGCTAAGTCGGCCTTGGGGTGGTCGGAGGCGGGCTATCTGTCGCACTGGCCCATTTGGGCGCTGGTGCTGCTTTTTCTTTTCACACACGATTTGTACATCTACTGGTTTCATCGCTGGCAACACAATAACAAGGTCCTCTGGCGCACCCATGAAGCGCACCACTCCGTCAAGACTGTAGATTGGCTGGCTGGCTCGCGCTCGCACGCGCTGGAAATCCTTATCAATCAGACCATTGAGTTTGCGCCTATCGTTCTCTTGCTCGACAACGAGACGGCTGCTGTGGTGGTGCCCATTAAGGCCCTTCTCGATGCTGTATGGGGCATGTGGATACATGCCAATATCGACGTAAACATGGGTAAGCTACAGTACTTCATCAACGGCCCGCAAATGCACCAGTGGCACCATGCCAACCACCGAGAAGTCTTCTACGCGAACTATGCCACGAAATTTGCTTTTTTCGATTGGATTTTCGGAACGGGCTTTTTGCCTGGCCTGAAGCCGCTCAAGCATGCTTTTTTCAAACCTAAGGCGTTCGGCTTGCCTTACGAATATCCGCGCGATTATTTCTTGCAGCATTGGTTCTCTTTTCGGCGTTTCGACGTGCGCAAGGTAGAAAACCACCCCTGGCTGAAGCCGTACATCGAGTGGCAGCTCACCCTGCAGCGGTGGCTGGGCTTTTCAGTTAATGCGGAGACTGAGGGCGAGGCCTCAACCTCGAAGCCCATTGTCGTGGCTGCGCCACCCTCATCGTCACCTCCCCCTGCTTCCTTAGCGCCACTGTCTTCCCCCCCTGCCGCTCCATGAATGCATGGTTTGCCCTTTTTATCGCTTCCTGTATGGAGGTTTGCTGGATTTACAGCCTTAAATGGTTGGATTTTAAGCGTATGGCAGCCTTCGGGCTGCGCCGTCTTTTCACCGAGTGGGAGGGGTGGCTCGCGGTGTTTCCTTTGCTGGGATACATTGTCTTTGGCTTAGCCAATATTTATTTTTTTTCCATTGCCATGAAAGGCATTCCCCCCTCCACGGCCTTTGCCGTGTGGATGGGTTTGGCCCTCATCGGCACCAAAGTAATCGGTGTAACCCTTTTCCGAGAGGCGTGGGACTGGAGCCAAGTGCTTTTTATCTGCCTTATTTTGGTCGGGGTCATTGGCCTGAAGATGTCTGAGCGATAGCGGCCGCAGGGTTACGGCTGGGCATTCTCCAACCGAAGCACTCCGCGCGGACAGACGGCAGCACAAATGCCGCAGCCGACGCAAGAAGCACGTACGACGTCCTGGCCGCGCTGGGCATAGGCGCGCACATCAATGCCCATTTCGCAATAGGTGGAGCAGTTGCCGCAGGAGATGCACTGTCCGCCGTTGGTCGTGATGCGAAAACGCGATTGTTTGCGCTGCCAAAGGCCCAACCACGCTGCCATAGGGCAACCGAAGCGGCACCACACCCGGCTGCCCAACAGCGGATAGAACCCTACGCCCACTACCCCCGAAAATGCTGCGCCTATGAGAAAGCCGTAAACGCGATAGAAGCCTTCGGAAAACTGCTGAAGCACCCCTCGCCCTGTAGCCACGTTGAGCCATAACAAGGCAGTCATGAGTACGGCAAGCACCAACACGCTGTAAATCATCCAGCGTTCTATTCTCCAAGCACGGAGGCTCTTGTCCGATAGGTGCCGGAAAGGGTCGCCTGCCGTTTCGGCTAATCCGCCGCAGCCACATACCCACGAGCAGTACCAGCGCTTTCCGAAGAAGTAGGTAAGCACCGGAGTACCAAGGAAAAACATGGCCAAACCAAAAAAGAAATAGAACAACCCCAGATTAGACGACAGGTAACCTTGGTAAGCCATAGGCGTACCCTGGTAATACGACAGCGGCCAGAAATAAGAGAAGTATAATTCGGGCTGTTGCAGGCGCACCAGCAGAGCGGGCAACAACCAGGCAAACCACCCTTGGAAAAAAACCACTGACACCGTGCGCACGCGCTGGTAGGTGTTGTGGCGGTATTTGAAAAAAAACTTGATGCCCAGCAACAACACGGCGACGGTGTACAGGGTACCGTAGACAAACCACTGGTCGGCGGCGCGGGCGCGCAACCCTTGGCTCAGCGGTTCAAAAAGCGCTATCAAACCCTGGAGATACTGCGGAAACCAGTATAAGCACACATAAAACCCCGTAATCCAGACGCCTAAAACCCAGCCCCACACGCCGCGCGCACTTAGGCTGCGAAACCATACGCCATGGTTGCGGATGCCGGCAGGATGTCGGAGATATTCCTCGCGCACAAAAAGCCCAACACCGGCGGCCATCAGGCTGAACGACAACAGCAGCGTAGGCACAGGTGCTATTGCGCGCCCGGCCGCCCAAGTAACGAGCAGTAACAGTGTGCCCAGGGCGCCCAAGGTTAAGGCGGCTTTCTGGCGCGATGAGGTGAGGACAGGTGCTGGCGTGGCCAGCGAAAGAGAAGATGCTTGCATGGTAAGGAGCTGGTTATGAGTTAAAAGCGCGAGTTAGTCGTTGCCAGGCCGTGCCGCTGCGGCGCTGCTGAAGGATAAGGCTTCGGCCTGTTTTTTTGCGGTACAAAGCCACCAATTCGGCCTCGTACTGGGGAGAAAACTCTGGGTCAAAGTTGGCAGTGCCGAGGTGCTGCAGCACCGTTTCGATAGGTATTTCTTGGCGCAGCCATGCCTCGCATACAGCATGGCGGTAGCGCACGCCTAAGAGATTGAAGCCGCGTATAGCTCCTGTATGACGGTCGTAATTGAGGCGGATGCTGTGGCGGCCGTTGGGGTGCTCCCAGTAGAGAGTTTCTTGATTAGGCAGTAGCTGAGCAGGCACGTTTCCGTAGGTTTGGTATTCAATATCGAAGAACTTAGCCGAGTTGAACCAAATGCCTGGGTCATAGGTCTTGGGCTGTCCACACAGGGTTTGAGCTACCGTCTCGCCCATGGCGCGAGCCGTATACCAGACGGCCTCGATGGCTCGGCGGCCCGGGCGCGGCTGGCGCATTTGAGCACAATCCCCTATGGCGTAGACGTTGGGAACATTCGTCTGCAAGTATTCATCTACGAGGATGCCGGTTTGAATGGCCAGCGGCGTGTTCCTCAGGAAGTCCACATTTGGGCGGACGCCCACCGTCAAGCCTACAAAGCCGCAGGGGATTTCTTCGCCATGGGACGTCACCACCGCTCGGCATCGGCCGTGTGCATCGGGTAGGATTTCGCGCAGCTCCGTGGCTAACCGCAGGTCAATGCCATGCTCGCCCAGATGGCGGTTGATGAGGGCGGACTCTTCGAGGGGCAAAACGTTGCTCCAAAAGCTCGGCTCGCGCACGAGGAAGGTAACGGCTATGCCGCGCGAGTGAAACATTTCGGCCATCTCGACGCCGATAAGCCCACCCCCTACGATGACTGCTCGTTGCAGCCCCTGGCTGTAGCGTTCCATGCTCTCTAAGTCCTGCCAGTGATAGAGCCCCTGAACGCCCTCCAATTCTTGCCCCGGCCAACCGAATTTATTAGAGATAGAACCTGTAGCCAACACCAAACGGTCGTAGGGCACGGTGCGTCCGTCAGCACATAGGAGTGTCTGCTGCTCAAAATTGACACTCGTTATGCGGGTGCGGAGCAGTTCGATGCGGTTTTTAGCCCAAAACCAGTCTTCGTACGGCTTCAAATCCTGCGGACGAAGGTGGCCCATATACACGTACATGAGCGCTGTGCGGCTGAAAAAGTAGTCGGTTTCGTCCGAAATGACCAGAATGTCGTGGTCGCTGAGCTTCCGAATGTGTCGGGCTGCCGTAATGCCCGCCACGCCGTTGCCAAGGATGACAATGCGCATAAAGCGTTGTGAAAGAGAGGACGAAGTGTTTAGAGATCCGCCTTAAAAAAGGCACCGGAAACTGCAATAAGCAATAGATACGAGTTTAAGAGAAGTTAAGTTTTTTTAATCTCTGGTTAAAAGGTGGCATGCGCAAAAGGCGTTCGCTGGGCTGGCCTTACCTTTCGAAAGGAATCAGGGCGTGCGAAGGCATGGCATATTGTTCTAAAAGCACAGACGAAGAGCTGCGGCAGGGCTGTTTAGCACAGCACCCACTCGCCCAAAAATACTTGTACCAACGCTACTTTGGGCGTTTGTTGAGTATTACCATGCGCTACACTTCAGACAAAGCCGAAGCTACGAGTGTGCTTAACCAGGCCTTTTTAAAAATTTTTACCCATCTAAGTCAATACAACGGGAGGGGCTCCTTCTTAGCCTGGATGTCTAAAATTGTTCTCCATGCCTCCATTGATTATGTGCGGAGCCAGGCGCACTATCGGCGCGTGATGGATTTCGAAAGCCCGGTCGAAGGATACGCCTTCAACGAGGGATTAGACCAATTACACACCGAAGACATCCTCAGCCTCCTTCAGCAGCTTCCTCCAGCGACGCGCACGGTGTTTTGCCTCTACGTGGTGGATGGTTACAAGCACGCTGAGATTGCCCAGTTGTTGGGTATTGATGAAGGAACTTCCAAATGGCACCTTTTCCAAGCACGCCGCCAACTCCAGACCCTTCTAAAGCAAACCTACCGACCGACCCCCGATAAGCCGGTTGACGTCAGTCCCTTGTAAACCCCTCAAAACGCCTTTCTATCGCTTGCGGCTGTATGGGCTGCCTATTGTCTCAAGCGGCTACTATGGCTACTGACAACTCCTCTGAGGAGAAAGGGCAAGACTTACCTTCTCTGAACGTGGCCTATTTTTTGAGCACACGGTATTGTCTTGCTCCAAAAGATTTATCTTTTCGCCGTTTCAGGCTTCTGCAGATAAAAAGACAGGCGCTCTGACTGCCGGAGTTTGTGTTCATACTTTCAGAGGGTGCCGCTCTTTCCGATGCCAAAAAAACTACGCATTCTCTCCGTCACTTTCGATGCTCAGATAGAACCTTGGGAATTGCCCTATCTGCGCGCAGCTATAGCCCATCAAGCGGGCTGGGAGCACGAAATGTTTCACAACCACAACAGCGAAACCGGAGGTTTTCACTATCGGCTGCCACTTATTCAGTACAAGCACCACAGGGGCCGACCCATGCTGCTGTGCCTCAACGAGGGCATTGATGAGGCGTACCACTTCTTCTCGCATCCCAACTGGAATGTGCTCATCAACGGGCGCAATGTGCCCATCGGCATCTCCCGTTTGGATGTCCGGGAATATCACTTGACCACGCCACAGGAGCGCCCGCGTCTGTATCATATCCGCCATTGGATAGCGCTCAACGAGGACAACTACGCCACCTACACGCGCTTGCCAGGCATGGTGGAGCGCTTCTTTCTCCTGGAAAAAATTCTACAAAACCAGATAGTCGCCTTTTTGCAAGAGGTGGATTGCGCTCCCGATTGGGGCGTGGAAGTGAAGCTGTTGGACAAGAAAGACGAGCGATGGGTATCGTACAAAGGCGTCCGTGTGCTGGCTTTTTCCTTAGAATTTTCAAGCAATGTCTTTTTGCCCGACTACATAGGCTTAGGTAAGGGCTGCAGCAGTGGCTGGGGGGTTGTTCGGCCTATCCCGGCAAAGAAGCCTTCCTTTACCTTTGGCAACCCAGCGAGCGAAGTGGAGTAAGGGTTGCTGCAGAAGATTCGTTCGAGTAAAGCGGACAGCAAGGCAAGGCCGTTCTTTTTTAATGCCGGAAGGGGAGAATAGGCCCCCCTCCTCCCAACCTTTTAGCGGCGACTTCCGACTATTTCAACGATGGCTTGAAAAGCATGAGGTGTCACGCAAAGAGCACAGACGAAGAGCTGTGGGAGGGCTGCCTAAGACGGCATCCGCTCGCTCAGAGGTACTTGTATGAGCGCTACTTTGGGCAGTTACTGGGCATCGCCATGCGCTACACGTCAGACAGAGAGGAGGCTATAGGTGTGCTAAATCAGGGGTTTTTAAAAATTTTCACTAACGTGGCTCCATACAAAGCAAAAGGCTCCTTCGTAGGTTGGATGGCCAAAATCGTCTTCCATACCGCCATTGACCACGTGCGCAGCCGGGTCATTTACCGACGGGCTATGGATTACGAAAGCTCAGCTGAAGGGTACACGCTCAACGAAGGGCTAGAAAAATTACAAGTTGAAGACATCTTCCACTTCCACCTTATCCAGCACTTGCCTCCGGCGACGCGAGCGGTGTTCAGCCTCTATGCCATAGACGGCTACAAGCACGCTGAAATTGCCGAGATGTTGGGCATTGACGAGAGTACCTCCAAATGGCATCTCGTCCAAGCGCGCCAACGGTTGCAGGCGCACTTACAACAGCTTTACGAATATTCCTCGACATAAAATTAGGTGGGTTTGGACTATCCTTCATTTTTATCTTTGCATATAAGAAGCATGGAACTACCGCGCAACAATGGAGAAATTCCCTGGGAGGAACGACTGCGGCAGCACGAGTTCCCCTTCGACGAGCGCGCCTGGGTTGCTATGGAGGCGCTTTTAAAGGCAGAGGTGTTGCCGCCCAGAAGTGCATCGCCATGGCCATGCCAGGGGTGGAGAAGGCTACTTCAGCTCGGCTTGCTTGGCGTGCTTCTGTGGTGGACACATCCGACGCCCTCGCCAGAAGCGCCTTACCCGGAGCGCGTAGCCGAAGCTGCTGCCACACTTTCAACGTTAGGCGCTACTCTGCAGAGCAAGACAGCGGAAGGCGCAGCCCTTGCCGCGGCCGAGAAGGTTCAACACAGACCTAAACCACGAGCCGAGCTTTCTCAGCGCTATCAACCAGCGCGCAGGCAACGCCTTATGCGCGCCGAAACGGATGAATGCCGTCTGCCCACCGCCGAGGCAGGGTTGAACATTCCGCTCGCTCCCGGAGAGATGGAGGTTGAGCGTGTTGCAGCCGAAGAAGCCACCGCTGCAGAGCACTCTGCCGACCGAGGGCACGCGTTGTCGAACCCATCCCTGCCGCCCAAGCCACTCCCACAACTTTACCCTCGCATAAACGAGTCCTTTGCCAAGGGCATTAAAGTACCCTCGCCTGACGTCCCACGCGTAGAGCATGGCTGGACGGCTGGCGTGTCCGCCAGTGTTACACGTGCTCATTCGGCCACTCTATTGCCTGCTCCAGTCGTGGGCTACGTCTTTCGCTATCGCTTCAATACACGCCTGAGCTGGCAAGCAGAGGCCATGTTTAAACCCGTCAGCGGATACGCACTGAACAGCTGGGAAGTAATAAGCTACCTACCGTCGTCATTTTCCGTTGGTACAAAAAACCAGATGAGAGGCCTGATTTTTTTCGAAATGCCGTTGGGTATCCATTACCGCTACAGTCTCAATCGGGCGCTTTTCTTCGGCATACGACCGTCGGTTAATGTCCCGGTGCGCCATCAGGCCACAATTTACATGGGACGTCGTCCCTCCTCTGTTAATATTAGTTCTTTTACTCCTGTTCACGAAGGGCTGCACTTTTTCAACGTCGGCATTTCGGCGGGCTGGGAGTGGCGCTTTCATCCGCATTGGGCCATTCACGCCCGCATCACTCAAGGGTTGAACGACTTGGTCGCTGATAAGATCTTCGCTAAGGCCAGCCCGCTGCGCAACACCGACGGACAGCTTTTGCTGCGTTACTTCCTCACACCCGATCGCGGCGCCACATTGGCCTACTTACAGCGGCATCAATAGGGTTTGAATAGGAAAATGCCGCTCCGGCTCCTGATCAGTGTTGTGCGCAATGGCTTTGCACCGATTTTTGCCCTCTCGCACGCCGGCCTTGCTTCCAAGGCGTGAAGTTGTCTGTTTCCATGAACACACCACATCTTGCCCTCTCTCCCGAAGTGCAGGCTGCCCTGGCTGAGGGAGGCGCCATTGTGGCGCTGGAAAGCACTCTCATTTCGCATGGCATGCCTTACCCTCAAAATCTCGAGACTGCCCTGCGTGTAGAGCAGACCGTGCGACAGGCGGGTGCCGTGCCAGCCACCTGCGCCGTGTTAGCTGGGAAAATGCGCGCCGGCCTTACGGCCGATGAACTGGAATTGCTGGCCCAAAAAGCGCAGCCTGTTCTCAAAGCCAGCCGGCGCGATTTGGGCTACTTGCTAAGCACAGGCGCCCATGGCGCTACTACGGTAGCAGCCACCATGATCATTGCCCACTGCGCCGGCATACGCTGCTTTGCCACTGGCGGCATTGGCGGCGTGCATCGAGGCGCGTCAGCCACTTTCGACATCTCTGCCGACTTGCAGGAACTGGCCCGTACGCCCGTAGCTGTCGTGTGTGCAGGCGCCAAAAGTATTCTCGACCTCGGGCTGACCTTGGAATACCTGGAGACGTTCGGCGTGCCTGTGTTGGGCTATCAAACCAGTGCTTTCCCGGCCTTTTATGCGCGCGAAAGCGGATTCCAAGTAGACTACCGCGTGGATACGCCAGAAGCCGCCGCCCGCCTGTTGCATGCCCACTGGGCTATTGGTCTATCGAGCGGTGTGGTTGTAGCCAACCCTATACCGGAGGCACACGCGCTGGAGCCGCACCGCATCGAAGAGGCCATCGCGGCGGCATTAGCAGAGGCCGAACAACAGCACATTTCTGGCAAGGCGCTGACACCGTTCCTGTTGGCGCGTATCGAACAGCTTACCGATGGCCAGAGCTTGCAGGCCAATACGGCGTTGGTGTTGCACAATGCCCATGTAGCGGCACAAATCGCTCTGGCTTATGCGGCATTGCCTCAGTTGCCCTCGTCTTCCATCGTATCGCAGTGATAGTGTCCGTGTCGGCGCGGCCGAAAGCCTGCGGCACTGCCATTGGAAGGCATACCACTTTTCTTTTCGGCCTGCACCTTGGCCAACAAGCGAGCGCGTTCGCGGCGCATCCACTCACGCCATTGGCGATTCTCCTCTAAGTCGAAATACTTGACGCCGTCCACCCACGTCTTTTCGGCGCGGGCGTAGATGGAAAGCGGATGGTCGCTCCACAGGACGAGGTCAGCGTCTTTGCCTACCTTGACACTGCCCACGCGGTCGTCCACGCGGAGCATCTTGGCTGGGTTGAGGGTAACCATTTTCCATGCTTCCTCTTCACTTACGCCGCCGTATTTGAC
>Ga0101944_10000742_pt1 | contig 87186 bp, 67 predicted proteins | sample DewCreD2012metaG_FD_75245 | JGI IMG/M metagenome (GOLD analysis project Ga0101944, IMG submission 75245) | Hot spring sediment bacterial and archeal communities from British Columbia, Canada, to study Microbial Dark Matter (Phase II) - Dewar... ... | reverse complement strand
CCCCTCCCTGAAAGGGAGGGGGGTTGGAAGCCCCTCCATCTCCACCCCCTCCCTAAGAGCAAGGAGAGGCGGCAACCCCTCTCCCTTCCAGGGAGAGGGCAGGGAGAGGGTGGGACGCTGAGCAATGGTTGACCCTTGCCCGCTTGGGGGCACGCAGACCACGGCACTCCCTACATCCGCCTTCACCAAGGTCTTGCCCCTCGCTCGCCAGAGGGTCCGACCCTCCCCCCACCCCCTCCCTGAAAGGGAGGGGGGTTGGAATCCCCTCCATCTCCACCTCCTCCCTAAGAGGAAGGAGAGGCGGCAACCCCTCTCCCTTCCAGGGAGAGGGCAGGGAGAGGGTGGGACGCTGAAACGAGCCAACTGCACTGCTTACGAATCGCGGCCATCCTCCCCGCCGACCGGCGACCGGACATGAAAGCAGGGCTGGGGCCTCTTGCTCGGCCCTTGCCCTGCCGTGTGGTGGAGGATAGGGGATTCGAACCCCTGACCTACAGACTGCCAGCCTGTCGCTCTCCCAACTGAGCTAATCCCCCAGACCCGCTAGGATTATACCAAGGCCCCGGCGGAAAGTCAATCGGGACTCTCCTTATCCTGCCATCGGCGCCGCTGACACGTCGGGCCGCTGCCACCGCCTGTTCATCCCTTGCTCCCGCGCGGGGCGCAATCCATGTAGGCCGTGTCTATGCCTACGGGCTAAAGCCCGCACTACGAGCTCCGTCGTCCTTTTAGACGCTCTAAGCCCGCCGAGGACGCTGCGCTGTCCGTCTGGCCCCCCCACCTAGACGGGACTAAACTCTTGACTCGGCGGTGAGCATGCCCTATGATGCGGCCCAATGAGCCGCGTGCTGTTCGTCTACCCAGTCCTCCTGGTTCTCATCCCGCTGGCACTGGTGGCAGCCGTTGTGTGGCGTCGCTGGTTGGGTGGCGCGCTCACCCTGGCTACGGTGCTGTGCCTCGTCGTGGCCCTGGCCCGCCCGCAGTGGGCCACAGAGGTCCGCCGCACGGCGCGCGTCTATGCCCTCGACACGTCCGGGAGCATGTTCCTCGACACCCCCAAGGCGCTCGCGGCCCTGCGGCGAAGCATGGCTGAGCTTGCGCCCGACGACCTCGTGGGCCTCGTGGCGTTTGGCGCCTCGGCGGCGACAGTGCTGCCGCCGACCTCGCCAAGGCTTCTGGCCGACCGCCTGGCCCCCCCCGCCGAACTGCCGAGGCCCGATGGCACCGACATCGCGGAGGCCCTCCGCGTCGCGGCCCGACAGCTCCCGCCCGCCGGCTACGACCGCCAGGTTGTCCTGCTGAGCGACGGGCGCGAGACGGCCGGCAACGCCGAGCTGGAGGCCGCCCTCGCCGCCGACGGCGGGGTCCGCGTCCTCGCCATCCCGGTCGGGCCGGCCGAGGTGGCCGATGCGCGCGTGGCCCTCCTCCGCGCCCCCGCGCGCGTGCGGGTCGGCGAGCCCTTCAGCCTGGAGGCCGAGCTGGCCAGCACGGCGCACATCGAGGCCACGCTGGCCATCACCCGCGACGGGGCCGAGGCGGCCCCGCCACGCCGCGTGGCCCTGGAGCCGGGCATCCCGCGGCGCGTGGCGCTCGCCGACAAGTTCACCGCGCCGGGCCTCCACCGCTACGCGGCGAGCCTCCTGGTGGCAGACCGCTGCGCGGAGAACAACACCGCGGAGGCCATCGTGCGCGCTGAGGGGGCCACGCGGGTGCTCTACCTGGCCCCCGGGAAGCCCGCTCTGGCGCAGGTGCTCGCGGCCCAGGCGGGCATGGACGTGACGCCCCTCGGGCCGGGGAGCCCCCAGGCTCTCGGGACGGCTCTCGCGGGCGCCGACTGCCTCGTGCTGGAGGGCGTGCCGGCCGCCGAGCTGCCGGCACCGGCCCAGCAGGCGATCCGCGACTGGGTGCGCGACACGGGGGCCGGGCTGATCGCCCTCGGCGGGCCGGCAGCCTATGGGCCGGGCGGCTACGCGGGAACCCCCATCGAGGAGGCGTTGCCCGTCCTGTGCGTCCGCCCGCAGAAGCTCGCCCTGTTGGTCGCTCTCGACCGGTCGGGGAGCATGGCCGACGCGGTGAAGGGCCGAACGAAGATCGCGTGCGCGCGCGAGGCCGTGCTCGCCTGCGTCGCGGCGCTGCGGGAGGGCGACAGCTTTGGCCTGCTGGCCTTCGCCGCCGAGCCGCAGAGCGTCGTGCCTCTAGGCCCCAGGCCCGACCCCGAGCGGCTGGCTCAACAGCTCCAGGCCATCGCGCCCCACGGCCCCACCGAGCTCGCGCCCGCCCTCGAACAGGCCCTGCGCCAGCTCGCCGAGGCCACGGCCCAGCTCCGCCATGTCATCCTCGTCTCCGACGGCCAGGTCACTGACGCCCAGGCCGAGGCCCTCCGCGCCGCAGCGTTCCGCAAGCGCTTCGCCGATGCCGCCGTCAGCGTCTCCGCACTCATGACCGGCCGCGACGACAAGGCGGCCGCCCTGCTCGCCGACATCGCAGGCCCCGGCTTTCGTCCCATCGAGGACCCCGCCGACCTCCGAGGGGAGTTCCTGGAGGCCCTCCGCCAAACGACGAACAGGGCGTTCATCCAGACGGGCCGGACGCCCGTGCGCCCCGGCGCTCGACTGATGCTTGCCGAGGGCATCGCGCCGGGACACCTCCAGGGCTACGTGCGCACCGTGGCCAAGCCCACGGCGGCCACGGAATGGCTCGCGGGGAACCCGCCCGATCCCATCCTCGCCCGCTGGCAGTTCGGCCTCGGCCGCGCCGTGGCCTTCGCCTCCACCGTGGGGACCGAATGGGACCAGGCACTTTGGGCGGGAGACGCGCTGGGGCGGCTGTGGGCGCAGGCGGTGCGTTGGGCCGCCCGGCCTCCCGCCGTGCCGGGCTTCGAGGCCGAGGTCGTCGAGCACGGCGACCAGATGCAGGTGACCGTCCGCGCAGAGCGCGATGGCAGCTACCTCAACGGGCTCGACCTCACGGCCCGCATCGCGCCGCCCACCCTCGGCCCGCCCGCAGTGGCGGGCGAGGCTCGTCCAGGGTCGCCTCCCGGTGGCCCCCAGGAGGTGGCCCTGCGCCAGACGGCTCCCGGCGAATACCAGGCCACATTCGCCGCCCCCATCCGAGGCCCGTACCACGTCACCATCATCGAGCGGGGCGCCGCACCAGGCGGCCCGCGTGGCGGTTCACTGCTTCTGACCGTCAGCGCCGTGAGGAGCTACTCGCGCGAGTGGGAGGCGTTCGGCGTGGACCGCGCCGCGCTGGCGGCCATCGCCCGTAGCTGGCGCGGCGAGCTGCTAACCAGCCTCGACGACCTCGCCCGCGTGGCCCCGGGACGCGCCGCGGGCCACATGGACGTTGATTGGGTCTTCTGCCTCACGGCCCTCGCACTCTTCGTCGCCGACGTCGCCCACCGCGTCGCCCGCGCGCGGCGGATGAGGCTATGAGGCGGAGTGGCGAAGGCTTCTGGCGTGGTCGCACAGCCGCCGCAGAGGGCAGGCGGCGCAGTTGGGGGTCGTCGGCCGGCAGATGCTGCGCCCCAACGCCAACAGGTTGAGGTGGAACGACAGGGCCTTGCCCTTCGGCACCAGCGGCTTCATCAGGTGAAAAGTCGCCTCGGCGCTCGCCTTCGGCGGCACAAGCCCCAGGCGGCGCACGATGCGGTGCACGTGGGTGTCCACCGCGAAGCAGTCGCGGCCGCAGGCAAACAGCAGCATCACGGCAACGGTCTTCACCCCAACGCCTTCGAGGGGGAGAAACAGCTCGAAGACCTCCTCTGTGGGCATCGCGTGGACCGCGCCGAGGTCGAAGCGCCCGAAGCGCTCGCGCACCCAGCCGAGCAGCTTGTGGATGCGCGCGCTCTTCTGGCGCGCAAGGCCGCCGCAGCGGATAGCGGCCTCGATGCCTGCGGGCCCGGCAGCGAACGCCGCCTCCCAGGTGGGGAACTGCGCCTTGAGGGCATCGAAGGCCCGCCCCGAGTTCACATCGCTCGTGCTCTGCGACAGGACGGTGCGCACCAGGGCATCGAGCGGCGCCTCCGGGCCGTCCCATTCCGGCGCCCCGAACCGCTGCTCCAGGGCCGCAACGGCCCTCGCCGCCTTGCACCGCAACCGCCGCGCCTCCCCGCGCTCGCCACCCACGCCTTCTCTCCTCACATCACCGGCCGCCACGATCATGCCATGTCCCAGGCCGAGTGCAACCGCACCGCTCCGCGCGGATTGACTTCCGGGCCACGCGGCGATAGATTGGCCTCGGCATGGATACCCCGGATACCACGCAACTGATCCGAGCCTTCCTCGACTACCTCGCGGTCGAGTGCGGGGTCGCCCGCAACACCCATCTGGCCTACGCGAGCGACTTGAGGCTCTTCGCAAACTACCTGGCCCGCCGCGGCCAGCCCGACCTCCGCCGCGTCACCACCACCCTCGCCATCGGCTTCCTGGTGGACCTCAAGGACAAGGGCTATGCCGTCGCCAGCATCGCCCGCATGCTCGTCGCCGTAAAGATGCTCTATCGCTACCTGGCGCTGGAGGGCATCGTCGAGCGCAACACCATCGCCGCGCTCGATTCCCCCAAACTGTGGCGTCGCCTGCCCTCCGTCCTAAGCCCCGACGAGGTGGAAAAGCTCCTGGCCGAGCCTAACACCGCGACCCGCCTGGGCCTCCGCGACAGGGCCATCCTCGAGGTCCTCTACGCCACGGGCGCGCGCGCCAGCGAGGTCGCCGCCCTCGATGTGGACAGCATCCACTACGACTACGGCTACGCGCGCTGCGTCGGCAAAGGCTCCAAGGAGCGCATCGTCCCCATCGGCAGGCCCGCCATCGAGGTGGCCCGCCGCTATGCACTGGAGGCGCGGCCCCTCCTCCTCAGAGGCCGACCCTGCGCCGCCTTCTTCGTCTCCGTCCGCGGCACGCGGCTAGGTCGCATCGCCATCTGGAAGCTGGTCCGCCGCTACGCCGCTCTCGCGGGCATACGCAAGAGGGTCTACCCCCACGCCCTCCGCCACTCGTTCGCCACTCATCTCCTTGCTGGGGGCGCCGACCTGCGGGCGGTCCAAGAAATGCTTGGCCACGCCTCTATCACAACCACCCAGGTCTACACCCACGTGGAGAGCGACCGCCTCAAGGACACCCACCGCCGCTTTCACCCCCGCGGCTAGGCCCGGGCGGCGAGGGCATCCGGCGAAGGTCTGCCAACAACCCCCTCAGCGCCGACTCCAGCTTCTCCGTCGTCTCATACTCGCCGCTCTCGATGGCCCGGCGGATGCGCGCCAGGCGCGCCGCGTCGTTCACCCCAGACCCCCTTGCAGTCCCACGCCTTCTCACCGCACAGCCTCGCCTCACGTCTCGCTCCCTCCTGCTCCTGTACCAGTCGGCGTCCGCACTCATCCCCTCTACCCTCTTAGTCGAGCGAAAGCGCGAAAACTTTAGGGAAAAATCGCCCTCTGCCACCCCAGAACCACAAGCCCTAACACAAGGTTCGCCAATCGCTTACGCCGGGCTGTAGCCTTCCCCAACACTACAATTTCACCGCGTTCTTGAAATCCAACACGCACCCCGCCACCCCTCTATCGCTCATTCCTCGCCTGCGCCAATAGCCCCTTGAGCTTCCGAGCAAGCTCCCGCACCAGCCCGCCCAGCTCCTCATCAAAAGACAGGCGATGCACAAACGCCTGGCAGCAACGCGCCAACATAATGTTCGTCCCCCTCTCCTGCTGTCGCCTGAAGTCCGTCCGCACCCCGACGATCGGCTTGCCCAGAGCATACGCATAGCCCATCTCGAAAGCCGTCCCCGAATCGGCGTCCGCGCCATCCACCACGGCCACCACCGCGTCCGCCGCCCTCACCCCCTCCAGACACTGGCGGAAGATGGCCCCGAAGTGCCGCGGGTCGTTCTTCCGCCCCGTGAACGTGAAGTCCTGGGGAAGAATAACCGTGCAGCCCAGCGCCTCCGCCAGCCGCACGGCCACCTCCCGGTTCCAACGCCGCTCCTGCTGGGTGAACAGCGGTGCCGCGAGGTAAACCACCAGCCTCTCTCCCGTCTCCTGCTCCACCTCTCGCCACTCCTTCTCACACCCGCCCAACCGCCGCCCATCTGCCGCGCCCACGCCATCTTACCACTTCACCCTGAACTTTCAAGCCCCCTCTCTTCCCACCCCATCCACCACGGCCCCCGACCCCGCCCCCCCCCAGACCCGCCCAGGAGACAGGGGATCACGGCGCGCGCAAGGCATTTGATCCTCTGTGCCAATTATTGGCACGCTCCGTAAGCCTTCTCCATCCAGGCACTTACGAGCGGTGAATCCTTCCGCGCAACACAGAGGCACCCCCCTCGGCCACGAAAAGTGATCCCCTGTAACACCTCCTCGCGTCTCCTCAGTGTATAGATGTGTATAGGTGTCAAATCTCCAATCCTTAAATTATTGCTATGCCGCACCCCTTGTCTCCGGAGGCGCAGGGAAGTCCTTGGCGCCACGCCGCCGAGCGCGCCAACGCCATGATTTGAGCCTTGCAGATTTGACGCCGGACGTTGGATAATTTAGGGATTGGAGATTTGACACCGAGTAGACCGAGTACCATTGATTGGATAATTTAAGGATTGGAGATTTGACACCGAGTACCACCGAGTACCACAGCGGGGCAGCGGTGGCACGCGCAGCGCGCGGCGCGGCGTGGCGTCGCAGCCCGCGGGGGTCTTGAGTTAGTTTCTAAGGGCAGGGGGCCGCGTGCCTGGAGGGTGCCTTAGCTCCTGCGTCGGCGCCGCAGGAGTGCGAGGCCGCCGAGGGCCAGGAGCGCCAGGCTGGCCGGCTCGGGCACCTGGTTGCTGATGTTCAGGCCGACGGCAAAGGGGGAGAAGGAGGTCACGCCGCTGATGATGGCAATGTTCTCGTCGGGCAGGACGAGCGTGGCGAGAGGCGCCCAGGCGAGGCCGTCGAAGTGGTAGACCTTGAGGTCGAGCTCGTTGAGGCCGAGGCTGGCGGCGAGGGCGTCGTCGTAGCGGAAGAAGAGGTCGGCCCATGCGCCCTGAGGGAGTGGGGTGCCGAGCCGTATGTCCCAGATGCCAAGGATCGAGCCTGTGGTGCCTTCGGGCACTGCGCCGTGGTCAGGGGCCAGCAGGGCGATCGTGAACTCGGGCGGGTCCACAATGTTCGACAGGGCGATGGCGAGCGCGTTCACGGGGAAGACCGGCTCCTCGTCCACGGCGGCGGTGCCCCAGAAGGCCACGCTGGTCGCGGGGTCGAAGTATGTGGGCAGGAGCAGCCTGCCGTGGTTCTGCGCGTACCAGCCGGCCTGGGTGCCGTCGCCCTGGAGGACTGGGAAGCCCTGGGAGCCTGCGGCGCTGGCGACGAGGGTGAAGCTCCTGAGGTCGAGGTCCCGGTCCTGGCCGTAGCCGTCGGCGATGACGCGGCCGTTGTTGAGGAGGACACCGATGAGGCCCACGGTGCCCCAGCCGCGGAACGTGGCGGCGTCGCCGGGGTAGATGGGCAGGGGGCGCAGGACGAGGCCCACGCCGACCTCTTCGCCGGTGGTCTGGGGCGGATCGGTCTCGCTGAGGGAGCCGGTGGTGCTGGCGTCGCCGAGGAGAAAGGTGCCTGTGCCAGCGATGGCGAGCCACACGGCAGCGCCAAGCGGGCTCCCCTCGAAGAAGGGTGGGGTGCGGGTGATGGTGAGGGAGCCGCCGGTGAGTTGGTAGAGGCCGGTCCCTGGGTCAGTGTACCCGCCCGCGCCGTCATCGAGGCCCATGCCGAACATCAGGCCCGGGGCCACCGGCGACCCGTTATCGGGGTCCCCTAAGAGACCGTCGGAAGTGATGAGGTGGGTGCCTGCGGTGTGGGTGAAGGTGCCGTTCCCGCCCTCCACGCCCACAGTGTAGAGGTGTCAAATCTCCAATCCTTAAATTATTGCTATGCCGCACCCCTTGTCTCCGGAGGCGCAGGGAAGTCCTTGGCGCCACGCCGCCGAGGGCGCCAACGCCATGATTTGAGCCTTGCACACTTGACGCCGGACATTGGATAATTTAAGGATTGGAGATTTGACACCGAGTACCTTGGCGCCACGCCGCCGAGGGCGCCAACGCCATGATTTGAGCCTTGCACACTTGACGCCGGACATTGGATAATTTAAGGATTGGAGATTTGACACCGAGTACGAGTTCGGGCAGGCACAGGGACCTGCCCCTACCCGCCCTTCCTCCCGTCGTGTCCGAAACGGACCACGCCCTTATTGATTAGGCTCAGTCTCCCAGCATCTTGCGGAAGTCGTCCTCGGTGATGACCTTGACGCCGAGCTCGCGGGCCTTGGCGAGTTTGGAGCCGGCGGACTCGCCGGCGACGACGTAGTCGGTTTTCTTGCTGACGCTGCCGGCGGCCCGCCCTCCCCTCTCCTTGACCAGTGCTTCGGCCTGCTCGCGGGTGAAGTGGGTGAGTGCGCCGGTGAAGACGAAGGTCTTGCCGGCTATGGCGCTGCCCGCCGCAACTGCCCGCTTGGCGACCGGGGGGAACTTGACTCCGCCTTGCCTGAGTCGCTCGATGGCGGCGAGGTTCTCGGGGTTGTGGAAGAACTCGGCGATGGCGCGGCCGATGGTTGGGCCGATGCCGTGGGTGGCGCTGAGCCGCGCCTCGTCGGCGGCGATGAGCGCGTCGAGGGTGCCAAACTCCTGGGCGAGGAGGTCGGCGACGTGCTCGCCGACGTGTCGGATGCCGAGGGCGAAGAGGCAGCGGGCGAGGGGACGGCTCTTGGAGGCCTCGAGGGCGTCGAGGAGGTTCTGGGCGGACTTGTCGGCCATGCGCTCCAGGCCGGCGAGCTGGTCTTTGGTGAGGAAGTAGAGGTCGGCGGGGCTTTTCACGAGGCCCTTTTCGACAAGTTGGTCCACGAGCTTGGTGCCGAGGCCCTCGATGTCCATCGCTCCTCGGGAGGCGAAGTGCTCGATGCGGCCTTTGACCTGTGCGGGGCAGGCGAAGTTGATGCAGCGGGCGACCACCTCGCCCTCTGGCCGCTGGACGCGGGAGCCGCAGACGGGGCAGTTGGCGGGCATCGTGAACTTGCGTTCGCGCCCGGTCCGCTTCTCGGTCAGGACGGCGACGACCTCGGGGATGACGTCGCCGGCGCGCTGGACGATGACTGTGTCGCCGATCCTGACGTCTTTGCGGTCTATCTCGTCCTGGTTGTGGAGCGTGGCGTTGGAGATTTCGACGCCGCCGACGCGGACGGGTTCCAGCCGCGCCACGGGGGTCAGAGCGCCGGTGCGACCGACCTGAACCTCGATGTCGCGCACCAGCGTGGTGGCCTGGCGCGGGGGGAACTTGTATGCGACGGCGTAGCGCGGGCTGCGGGAACGCACCCCGAGCCGCTCCCGCTGGTCCGCGCGGTCCACCTTGAGCACGATGCCGTCCATCTCGAAGGGCAGCTTTTCGCGGGCGTCGTTCATCTCGGTCCAGAAGGCGACGACGTCCTCCTTCGAGCGGCAGAGGCGGATGGGGCTGACGACGCGGAAGCCGAGGTCTTGGAGGAGCTTCAGCTCGGCGGCGTGGGTGGGGAGGGTCGCGCCGGCGACTTGGCCGACGCCATAGAGGAAGATCTGGAGGGGTCTGGAGGCGGTGATGCGCGGGTCGAGTTGGCGAAGGGAGCCTGCGGCGGCGTTGCGGGGGTTGGCGAAGGGTTCCTCGCCGGCGTCCTGGAGGCGGCGGTTGAGTGCGGCGAAGGCCTGCTTTTCGATGTAGACTTCGCCGCGGGCCTCCAGGCGAGGGGGCGGCTGGGCGTTGTCGGAGCGAAGGGTCAGGGGGATGGCGCGGATGGTGCGGAGGTTTTGGGTGACGTCTTCGCCGGTCTCGCCGTCGCCGCGGGTTGAGCCGACGACGAAGCGGCCGTCCTCGTAGACGAGCTCGACCGAGAGGCCGTCGAGCTTTGGCTCTGCGATGACCTCGAAGGGCTCGCCGCCGAGGCCGTCGGAGGTGCGGCGCCACCATTCGGCCAGCTCGGCCTCGCTCTGGGCCTTGTCGAGGCTGAGCATGGGGAGCGAGTGGCGGACGGCGCCGAATGCCTCGACGGGCTGTGCGCCGACGCGCTGGATCGGCGAGTCGGGCGTCACGAGCTCGGGGTGCTGCCTCTCCAGCTCCACCAGGCGGTCGAAGAGGCGGTCGTATTCCGCGTCGCTGACCTCTGGGCGGTCGAGAACGTAGTAGCAGTAGTTGTGGTGCTCGATCTCGCGGCGGAGCCTTTCGATCTCACGTCGGACCTCGGTGGTTGCCTTGGCCATAGGCGTCCTCCTCAATGCCCATTATGCGCGGCCAAAGCCCGCCGTCAAGCGCCGCAGCCTCGGACGATAGGACCCATAGGAGCAATGGGACGCCGAGGGGTTGCGCAGTGGGCGCCATCCAGGGGCCGACAGGTCCCATGCGTCGTATGCGTCCTATGGGTCCTATCGGTGGTGCGGGGCATCAGGTGGTGAAGTAGTCGCGCCCGGAGCGGCGCAGGGGGATGAGAACGAGCAGGAGGATGGCAACGGCCGAGGCTGCAAGGAAGATGTCCCTGGCAATGGGGACCGCGGAAGGGACGAGTGCGCCGCCTGCGGCACACAGGCAGAAGAGCAGGCCGGCGAGAAACCCGTCCCAGTGGCCCCGCCAGAGGCGCACGGCGGCCAGGACGGCCAGTAGGAGGCCGATGGCCGCGGCGGCAATGCCCCAGGTGCCTGCGGTGGCGAAGTGGGCGGCGAAACCGAGGCCGAGCAGCGTGACGGCGATGCTGGCGATGGGGACGTTGGCTGGCCGGCCGGCGGAGCGCGGCGGCTCGGGCTCGGGGGGTGTGATGAATCGCTCGGCGAGGGCTTCGGGGGCCGCGGGAGGCGTGGGCTGGGCCTGCGGGGGCTGAGGGCCCGCTTCAACAGGGGCTTGGGCGCGGGCCGCGGCGCGGGCGGCAAGGCGCTCGCGGTCCTCCTGGAGCCACGGGCCGGGGAGCGCGGTGGGGCCGCGGGAGACCTCGTAGCGGGACCTGGAGTCGTGGTAGCGAGTCGTCTCGTCGGCGGGGACATCGCGGGCGGGGCCGGGCTGCTGGGGCGGGGTCGGGGCGGCGACGGGGAACGGGTGCTGAGTGGGCGTTGGGGCGGCGATGTTGCCCGGCTGCTGAGGTGGGGCCGCGGTTGCGGCGGGGTTGCTCGGTTGAGCCGAGTGGCCGGTGGCCGCGACTGCGGGCTGCGGGGCGGGGGAGGTCTGAGGGGGAGGCTGTGGTGAGGTGGAGACCTCGAGGGGAGGGAGCCCGGCGAGCCCGAGGTCGGGCTCGCCGGGCACGCGGATTTCCGCCCCACAGGTCTTGCAGCGGCCGGTCATGCCCGCGTAGCGGTCATCCACCTTGAAGGCGCGGCGGCAGGCGGGGCAGGAGCCCTCGATCATGGCCGTTCACCCGTGGGGAGCCTGGGCTTGGGGATTGCGGCTTGCGGATTCACAGCCGAAGTCCACAATCCGTGATCGCCAATCACTTGTCCCCTTCCAGCTTTCGTGCGCCCTTGCGCTTGGGCTTGGCGGCGGCCCGCTCCTCGGCGACGGCCTGTGCCGCGGCCAGGCGCGCGATTGGGACGCGGAAGGGGCTGCACGAGACGTAGTTCATGCCCACCTTGTGGCAGAACCTCACGGAGTTCGGCTCGCCGCCGTGCTCGCCGCAGATGCCGACCTTGAGGTTGGGCCTGGTGGCCCTCCCGCGCTTGATCCCAATGTCAATCAGCTCGCCGACACCGATGGGGTCGAGTATCTGGAACGGGTCGGCGGGGAGGAGCTTTTTCTCGATGTAGGCCGGGACAAAGGCCCCGATGTCGTCGCGGCTGAAGCCGTAGGTCATCTGCGTGAGGTCATTGGTGCCGAAGGAGAAGAACTCTGTGACTTCGGCGATCTCGCCGGCTCGGAGGGCGGCCCGGGGGATTTCGATCATTGTGCCGTAGAGGTGCGGGATTCTCTTCATCCCGTACTTTGCGGCCACCTCGTCATGGACCTTTTTCGTCAGCAGGGCCTGGTCGCGCAGCTCGCTGACGTCGCAGGTGACGGGGATCATGATTTCGGGGAGGGCCTTCTTGCCCTCCTTGATGAGTTCGGCGGCGGCCTCGAAGATGCCGCGGAGCCAGCACTCGCTGATCTCGGGATAGGTGATGCCGAGGCGGACGCCGCGGTGGCCCATCATGGGGTTGACCTCGTGGAGGGCGTTGGCGCGGGCCTCCAGCTCGTCGAGGGTGATGCCGAGGCTGTCGGCGAGGCGCTTCCGCTCGTCCTCCCGGCGCGGCACGAACTCGTGGAGGGGCGGGTCGAGGAGGCGCATGGTCACGGGCAGGCCGTCCATCGCCTCGAGCGTGGCCTTGATGTCGGCCTTTATGTGGGGGAAGAGCTCGTCGAGGGCCTTGCGCCGCTCTTCGGCGGTCTTCGAGTGGATCATCTTGCGGAGCTTGAAGAGGGGCTCCTCGGCGCCCTTGCCATAGAACATGTGCTCGGTGCGGAAAAGCCCGATGCCCTCAGCGCCGAACTGGCGGGCCTTGCGGGCGTCCTCCGGCGTGTCGGCATTGGCGCGAACCCCGAGGCGGCGAACCTTGTCGCAGAGCTTCATGAAGGCGCTGAAGTACGGGTTCTCCTCGCTGCCGACGACCATTGGGAGCTGGCCGAGGTAAACGGCGCCCTGGGTGCCATTGAGGCTCAGCCAGTCGCCCTCCCTCACGACTGTGGAGTCCACTGTGAGCTGCCTGGCGTGGGCGTCCACGTGTATGGCCCCCGCGCCGACGATGCAGCACTTGCCCCAGCCGCGCGCGACGAGCGCGGCGTGGCTGGTCATGCCCCCGCGAGCTGTGAGGATGGCGGCCGCGGCGCGCATGCCCTCGACGTCTTCGGGGTTCGTCTCCTCGCGGACGAGGATGACCTTCTTGCCCTGCTTGGCCCACTCGACGGCGTCGCTGGCGGTGAAGACCACCTGGCCGCAGGCGCCGCCCGGGCCGGCGGGCAGGCCCTTGGCGATGGCCTTCGCCTGCTTCTCAGCGGCCGGGTCAAGAATGGGGTGAAGCAGCTCATCGAGCTGGCTCGGGGTCACCCGCATCACGGCTTCCTCGGCCGTGATGAGCCTCTCCTTGTGCATGTCCACCGCCATGCGGACGGCGGCTGGGCCGTTGCGCTTGCCCACGCGGGTCTGGAGCATCCAGAGGCGGCCCTCCTGGATGGTGAACTCGATGTCCTGCATGTCGCGGTAGTGGGCCTCGAGGGTGTCGCGGATGGCGACGAGTTGCTTGTAGGTCGCGGGCATGGCCTTCTCGAGGCTGGGCAGGCAGGCGTGCATGGGGTCGGGCGGGCGCGTGGCCTCGTTGAGGGGGTTGGGCGTGCGGATGCCGGCCACGACGTCCTCGCCCTGGGCGTTGGGCAGCCATTCGCCGTAGAAGTGCGGGTCGCCCGTGGCGGGGTTGCGGGTGAAGGCCACGCCGGTGGCCGAGGTGTCGCCCATGTTGCCGAAGACCATGGCCTGGACGTTCACCGCGGTGCCCCAGTCGTCGGGGATGCCCTCGATGCGGCGATAGGCGCAGGCGCGCTTGCCCATCCAGGACTGGAAGACGGCCCTGATGCCGCCCCAGAGCTGCTCGTGGGCGTCGTCGGGGAACGGCTTGCCGAGGACCTCTTGGACCTTGGCCTTATAGACCTCGATGAGCTGCTTGAGGTCCTCGACCGTCAGATCGGTGTCCTGCTTGTAGCCGCGCGCGTCCTTGAGCTTCTGGAGCTCGCGCTCGAGCTGCTGGCGCACGCCTTGGCCTTCGGCCGGCTCGATGCCCGCAGCCTTCTCCATCACCACGTCGGAATACATCTGTATGAGGCGGCGATAGGCATCGTAGACGAATCGCGGGTTGCCCGTCTTGGCAATCAGGCCGGGAATGGTCCGAGAGGTCAGGCCGATGTTGAGCACGGTCTCCATCATCCCCGGCATGGACTTGCGGGCGCCCGAGCGGCAAGAGACGAGGAGGGGGTTGACCGGGTCGTCGAACTTCATCCCCATGACCTTCTCGACGCGAGCCAGCGCCTTCTCGACTTCGCGGCGAAGCTCTGGGGGGAACTTGCCCTTGTGCTTGTAATAGACGGTGCACATCTCGGTGGAAATCGTGAAGCCGGCGGGGACGGGCAGGCCCAGGTTGGCCATCTCGGCCAGCCCGGCACCCTTGCCCCCGAGGATCTCCTTCATCGTCCCGTCGCCCTCCGCCTTGCCGCCGCCGAAGAAGTACACGAACTTCGTCGCCATCCACGTCCTCCTGGAAATGAAACGTTGCACAGGGCCCGGCTCGCCCGCGCCGCCCAGGCCCACACCTGGAACGAGAGACGCGGCCCGCCAAGCCCAAAGATGATAGCAAAAAAGCCGCCCGAAGGGAAATCCAGTTTCGCTTCCCGTCACCGCCTGGTGGGACCGGCGGCTCCGCCCCTTCCTGCGCGCCCACCGCGGGTGCGTGTAATCCCCCTCCCGACGATCCCGGCGCTGGTGGCCGCCGGCACGTCGTGCTTTGGCCCCGCCGACCGCTAGGAGCTCCAACCCTCCCCCTACCCCCTCCCTGAGAGGGAGGGGGGTCGTGAACCCCTCTCTCCCCCCGAGGGAGGGGGGTCGTCAAGCCCTCTCCCTTCCAGGGAGAGGGTAGGGAGAGGGTGGGACCCCGAGCCTTGGCCCCGTGCTTGCCCTTGTCTCGGCACAGGCTCCGACCCTCCCCCTACCCCCTCCCTGAGAGGGAGGGGGGTCGTCAACCCCTCTCTCCCCCCGAGGGAGGGGGGTCGTGAACCCCTCTCCCTTCCAGGGAGAGGGTAGGGAGAGGGTGGGACCCCGAGCCTTGGCCCCGTGCTTGCCCTTGTCTCGGCACAGGCTCCGACCCTCCCCCTACCCCCTCCCTGAGAGGGAGGGGGGTCGTCAACCCCTCTCTCCCCCCGAGGCAGGGGGGTCGTGAACCCCTCTCCCTTCCAGGGAGAGGGTAGGGAGAGGGTGGGACCCTGCGCGGTGGTTGCCGCTTGCCCGGTGCCGACGCCTCTGTGTCAAGGCTCCTCCGCCGCACTACACTGAAGCAAGGCGCGAGCGTCAAGATTACGCGCGCCGGGCCTTCTCGCCTTGATTTCCGCGGGCGGATTCGTATAATACCTGGATTGGGAAAGGTCCGAGGAGCAGCATCAGGACCGACAGGCCAGAGGCCATGCGAGAGACGCACGCGCGGAAGATGGTGGTCATCAGCGGCAATGCGCATCCGGCGCTGGCAAAGGCGATCTGCAACTACCTCGACATTCCCCTGGCCAACGCCTACGTCAGGAGATTCCCGGACGGCGAGCTGGACGTGAAGGTCCAGGACGACGTTCGGGGGTCCGACGCGTTCGTGGTGCAGCCCACGTGCGAGCCTGTGAACGAGAACCTTGTGGCGTTGCTGATGATGATTGACTGCCTGAAGCGGGCGTCGGCGGAGCGGGTGACGGCGGTGTTGCCGTACTACGGGTACGCCCGCAAGGACCGCAAGGACGAGGGCCGCGTGCCGATCACGGCGAAGCTGGTGGCGAACCTGATCACGACGGCGGGCGCGGACCGCGTGCTGGCCCTGGACCTGCACGCTTCGCAAATCCAGGGCTTCTTCGACATTCCGGTGGACCACCTGAGCGGCCTGGCGGTGCTCGCGCGCCCGTTTCAGGAGATGAAGATTCCCAACCTGGTGGTGGTTAGCCCCGACCTTGGGTCGGTCAAGCTGGCCATCCCGTTCGCTCAGCGGCTGGGGGCGGCGCTGGCGGTGGTCGAGAAGCGGCGCCTGCGGCCCGATGTCACGGAGCCGGGCTTCGTCATCGGCGACGTGCAGGGCAAGAACGTGCTGATGATAGACGACATTATTGCGACGGGGGGCTCGGTGTGCGCGGCGGCGAAGCTCCTGAAGGAGAAGGGCGCCGCCTCCATCCAGGTCGCGGCCACCCACCCGGTCCTCTGCGGGCCAGCCGTCCAGCGCCTCGGCGAGGCGCCCATTGACCGCATCGTGGTGACCGACACCATCCCGCTTCAGGAGGCCGCGCTCGGCCTCCCGATCTCAGTCGTGTCGGTGGCCAACCTCTTGGGCGAGGCGATCAGGCGCATACACTTCGACGAATCGGTCAGTCAGCTCTTCACATAGGGCTTCGGAGACTTCAATGGAGATTGCCACGATTCACGCGACCAAGCGGGAGGGCCTTGGGACCCGCGCGGCCCGGCGCCTGCGGCGCCAGGGCGAGGTGCCCGTCGTGCTCTACGGCCGCCAGCGCGAGACGGTGAGCCTGAGCGTGCCACGCAAGGAGCTGGAGGCGGCCCTGGCCGCGGGCAGCCGCATGCTCAGCATAGAGGTCGGCGGCGCCCAGGAGACGGCCATCCTGAAGGACCTCCAGTACGACTCGATGGGTGATGAACTCATCCACGCGGACCTCTCGCGGATCGCAATGGACGAGAAGGTCACTGTGCGCGTGCCCGTGGAGCTCCACGGCACCGCCAAGGGGGCGCTCTCGGGCGGCACCCTCGACCATATCGTGCAGGACATCGAGGTGACGTGTCTGCCGGCCGACATGCCCGACAAGGTGCGGGTGGAGATCGGTCACTTGGAGATCGGCCAGGTGCTCTACGTGCGCGACCTCACGCCGCCCCCGGGCGTAGAGTTCCGCCTCGGGCCCGACACCCCGGTCGTGGCGGTGCATGCGCCGATGGAGTTCAAGGAGGCGGCGCCCGCTGAGGCCGCCGCTGCGGCCGAGGGCGCGCCGGCCGAGCCCGAGCTCATCCGCCGCAAGCCCGCCGAGGAGGGTGAAGAGGAAGAGGAAGAAGGCGAGGAGTGAGGCTCGTCGTCGGCATCGGCAACCCAGGGAGGCGCTACGAGGAGACGCGGCACAACCTGGGCTTTCGCGTCCTCGACCGCCTCGCCGCCGACCACCATATCGCGGTGAGCCGGCGGCGCTTCGACGCCCTCGTGGGCCAGGGCACCATCGAGGGCAGCAGCGTCTTGCTGGTTAAGCCGCAGACGTATGTCAACCTCACGGGCAGCGCGGTCGCCCCTCTGTTGCGGTGGCACCGGTGCTCGCCGGCGGACCTGTTGGTGGTGTGCGACGACCTTAACCTGGAGCTCGGGCGGCTGCGGCTGCGGAGCCAGGGCTCGAGCGGCGGCCACAACGGGCTGGGCTCGCTCATCGAGTGCCTGGGCACCGAGGCCTTCCCCCGCCTCCGCATCGGGATCGGCCGCGCCGCCGATGCGGGGCAGGTGGCACACGTCCTCGGCACCTTTGGGCCCCAGGAGCGTGAGGTGGTCGAGGGCGTAGTAGCGCGCGCGGCCGACGCCGTGCGCCTGTGGCTTCGCCTGGGCACCCAGGCGGCGATGAACGAGGTGAACCGATGAGGACAAGGAGGCCGCCCTGTTGAGAATCTACGAAGGCATGTTCCTGCTCGATGACGCGCGCTGTAGCGAGAACTTCCAAGGCGTCACCCGCGAGGTGCTGAACATCCTCCAGAAGAACCGCGCCGAGGTCTTCAGCGCGGAGAAGTGGGACGAGCGCCGCCTCTGCTACCCGATCGAGGGCCGCAGCCGCGCCGTCTACTACCTCGTCCGCTTCACCGCCCCCCCAGAAGCCATCCGCAACATCGAGCGGGAATGCCAGCTCAACGACACCATCCTCCGCGCGCTCGTCCTGCGCGACACCCACTTCGAGAAGCTCCACAAGGCCGGCCTCCTGGCGCTCCGCCCGGGCGAACCCGGCGAGACCATCCAGGCCTACACCAAGCGCACCGCGGCGCTCTCGGCCGCCCTGGCCGAAGGGCGCGAGCCCAGGCCCGACCGCGACCGCGATCGCGACCGCGGCCCCGCCACGGCCCGCGACGAGGTCCCCCGGCCCGAGAGCAGAACCGACGCCTAACAGCGAGGGCACCCGATGCCGAACTACAACCGCGTGATCCTGATGGGCAACCTCACCCGCGACCCGGAGCTCCGCTACACCCCCAGCGGCCAAGCGGTGGTGGACATCCGCCTCGCCATCAACCGCCGCTCCAAGACCGCCGAGGGCGAGCGCCGCGACAGCGTGACCTTCGTGGACGTGACGGCCTGGGGCAAGCAGGCCGAGCTCATCAACGAGTACTTCTCCAAGGGCCAGCCCATCTTCGTCGAAGGCCGCCTCCAGCTCGACGAGTGGACCAGCCAGGACGGCCAGCGGCGCTCAAAGCTCCGCGTGGTCCTCGAGCGGATGGAGTTCATCGCCACCCGCCCCAGCGGCGCGCCGCGCTCCTCCGCCCCCGCGCCGTCCGAGGGCCGGCCCCAGGCCCCCGGCCAGCCGCCCCCTCCCCCGCCGCCTGCCCCCGAACCCGACGAGGGCGAGACCTTCGACGACGTGCCATTCTAGCAAGGAGTGGATGACCCGATGGCCAAACGCAAGTTCCGCCGCCCCCGCGAAAAGTCGCGCTGCCGCTTCTGCCGCGAGGGCCTGACGATTGACCACAAGGACGTGCCCGCCCTTCAGAAGCTCGTGACGAGCCAGGGCAAGCTCTTCTCGCGCAAGCGGTCGGGCAACTGCGCCAAATGCCAGCGCCTGGCCCGCGCGGCCATCAAGCGCGCGCGCTTCCTGGCCCTCATGCCCTACGTCGCCCATTAGCTCACTGTCACGGAGCCCTCACCATGCAGGTCCTCCTCCGCAAAGACCACGAGTCCCTCGGCAAGGCCGGCGAGATCGTCACCGTCGCCGAGGGCTTCGCGCGCAACTACCTACTCCCCCGTCGCATCGCCTCGCCGGTCACCAGGGAAAACCTCCAGCGCATAGAGTTCGAAAAACGCCGCGCGGCGCGCGAGGCTGAGAAGCGGCGCCAGGCCCTCATCGAGCTCGGCAAGAAGCTCGAGGCCGCCTCCTGCACCATCCCGGCGCAGGCGACCGAGGCCGGCACCCTCTTCGGCTCCGTAGCCGCCGCCGAAATCGTCGCCGCCCTCCGGCAGGAAGGCATCGAGGTCCCCGAAGAGGCAATCCAGCTCGAACACCCCCTCAAGGAGACCGGCGTCTACGCCGTCCAGGTCCAGCTCGCGCCCGACATCGTCGCGACCACCCGCGTCTGGGTAGTCGCCGACTAGGCCTGCCGAGTGCGCATTGCAGGGCTGGGCGCTCGCCCCGCGGCCATCAGGCCGCGCAGACACGGCCCACAGCCCACGCCCCGGGCACCCGTCGCAGGCCGGAAACCAACTGCCATGGCCCAGCCCGCCCCAGCCATGCCGACCGACCGCTTGCCGCCTCAGAACCTCGACGCCGAGGTCGCCGTCCTGGGCGCCCTCCTCATTGACAACCCCACGATAGCCGACATCGCACAGGTGCTCCAGCCGCGCGACTTCTACTCGCCCGACCACCAGCTCATCTACCAGACCATCCTCGAGCTCTTCGACGCGGGCAAGCCCGTGGACCTCGTCCTCCTCACCGAGGCCCTGCGCCAGCGCGAAGCCCTCGACCGCATCGGCGGCGCGCCCTACCTCGTCTCCATCCTCGAACGCGTCCCCTCCGCCGCCAACGCCGAGCACTACGCCGCCATCGTCCGCCAGGCATCCCTGCGCCGCCGCCTCATCCACGCCTGCACAGAGGTCATGCGCGAGGCATACGACGGCTCGGCAGGCACCGACGCCCTCCTCGACAAGGCCCAGGCCGCCATCTTCGAGGTCACACAGGGCGACCGCTTCGCCGAGGCCACTGCCGTCCGTGAACTCCTCATGCAGCTCTTCACCGACGTCACCAACCTCCAGGCCGACCGCATCACCGGCCTGCGCACCTGGTACCACGACCTCGACGACCTCACCTGCGGCCTCCAGCCCTCCGACCTCATCATCGTCGCCGGACGCCCCTCGATGGGAAAGACCACCCTCGCCCTCAACATCGCCACCCGAGTCGCACTCGGCGGCTGGCCCACCCCCTCCAAGACCGAGGCCAAACCCGTCCTCATCTTCTCCCTCGAAATGTCCAAACCCGTCATCACCCGCAACATCCTCTGCGGCTACGCCCGGGTGGACGCCCACCGCCTGCGCCGCGGCCTCATTCCCCGCGAGGAGATCAACGCCCTCACCACCAAGGCCGGCGACCTCTACGAGGCGCCCATCTACATTGACGACACCCCCGGCCTCTCCCTCCGCGACCTTCGCACCCGCGCCCGACGCCTCAAGATGAAGGTCCCCGACCTCGCTCTCGTCGTCGTAGACTACCTCCAGCTCATGGAAGAGCGCCAGGCCGAAAACCGCCAGCAGGAGATCAGCATCATCTCCCGCGGCCTCAAGGGACTCGCCCGCGAACTCAACGTGCCCGTCATGGCTCTCTCCCAGCTCTCCCGCGCCACAGAGGCACGCGAGGGACACGTTCCACGCATGTCCGACCTCCGCGAAAGCGGCTCCCTCGAACAGGACGCCGACCTCATCATCCTCCTCTACCGTGAAGAACACTACAACCCCAACACCCGCCCCGGCGAGGCCGACCTCATCATCGCCAAGCAGCGCAACGGCCCCACAGGCATCGTCACCGTCACCTTCCTCAAGAACTTCCTCCGCTTCGAAGACCGCGCCCAACACGTCCCCTTCTGAGCCCCCGCCGCCAGAGCACGCTGCCAAGCCGATCGGCATCTTCACTCGTCCTCGTCCTTCGTCCTCGGCGCCCGTGTTCCTGACCTGCTGGGGCCGGGGGTGAAAGCAGAGGGGGGTATGAGGGGCGAGGGCGAGGACGAGGACGAGGCACGAAGAAGCGGCGATGGACGAGGACGATCGCCGGGCGGCCTACAGATAGTCAATCGGGTGATAGACCCAGGGGCAGGGGGCGAGGGCGTCGGCCAGGGCCTCAAGATCCCCGGGCTCGTCGCCGCACAGGGTGATCTGCTCTTCAGCCACGGCCCGCGCCACGTCCAGCCGCCGCATCAACACCCGCGCGAGCGTCGGCTCCTTCATCTCCAGGGTCAGGCTACGCTCGGGCGCCGCGGGCGCGTGAATCACCCCCTCGCGCTCAGGGGTCCACACCCGCACAGCCACGTCCCGGAGCGACGGCACGTCGCGCCAGACCCGCTTCCCCGTCGAGGCGATGTCGAGGACGTGGACCATGAGCATCATGGCCCCCTGCTCGCGCGGGGGGAGCCTGAGCCCGAGCCGCCGCACCGCCGCGGCCAGCGGCGAGCCGTGGGTGACGTAGCAGCGCACCGGCGCCCCCCTCCCCCGCGCGGCCCGGAGCAGTCGCACAGCACGCTCGGCCTCTCCGCCGAGGACGGCAAGCTCCATCACCTGAAAGGCGCCCTTGCGAAAACCGAGCACGAGGTAGCCGACCGGCCGCCCGTCCTCCTCGGCCACGCAGTAGGAGAACTCCTGCCGCATGGCCTCCCGCCAGGTGACGCTGCCGATGATCGCCCCGAGGTAGTCCGGGTCGCGGACTGGGTAGCCGCCGAACCGCACGTAGCAGGCGGTGAAAACCTCGTGCCAGAGCGGCGCTTGGGCGAAGAACTCCTCCTCGCCCAGCCACCGGGTGCCCGGAGCACCGTCGCCGCTAGGCTCCAAGGTGACGGCCACCGGGTACGAAACGTCGCAGAGGCCGTTCTTCTCGTAGAACCGATAGCCCTTAGAGCGCTCGGCGCCGCGGTAGACCAGGAGGATGTCCCCGCGCCCCTGGAGGAACCGCTTGGCGCACGCCTGCATGCCCGAGCCGAGGCCCTGGTCCCGGAGCGGCTCGGCCACGCCCACGCGGTTCTCCACCCAGGCCACGACCTCGGCCCCGGGCGCCACACGATACCTGCGGCGGAAGAGCGGGATGGCCCCGACCGGCTTCCCCCCGACCAGAGCGACCGGCGCCGTGAAGTCGGCCGCCGTCCACCGCGCCCAACCCTCCGGCGACACCTGCGCCGAGGCAAACACGCCGTTGAGCAGCTCCCGCACCGCCTCAGCATCGGTCCCAGGCCGATACTCGCGGAACTCAGCGTCCATCTCACCCCTTCGCCATCTCGATAAGCTGGCGTATCGCAGCCGCAGTCTCGGCCAGCGGCGCGACCCAGGGCGGCACCTCGGAGATCAGGGCGCCGTCGTAGCCCGCCAGCCGCAGCTCCCGCATCACCGCAGGGAAGTTCACCTGCCCCTTCAACAGCGGGGGCCACGCCACCACCATTTTCTCCCACGAGAAGTCCTTCGCGTGCACCTTCTTGATGTGGCGCCCGCAGATGCGCACCCAGTGCTCCGAGTGGTGGAAGATGCGCATGTTACCGGGGTCAAAGTAGAAGCCCACGCGCGGGCTCCCCACGGCGTCGAGAAACTGCGCCATCTCCAACGGGCTTGTCAGGAAGCCGTTCCAGACGTATTCCACGCCGACGTTGACGCCGAGTTCCTCGGCGGCGGGGGCCAGCTCCTGGAGCGAGCGGAGCGCGTTGGCGTAGGCCACGTGATAGTAAAGCTCCGGCGAGGGCCTCCCGCCGAGGGTGTGGAGGATGGTGTCGGCGCCCAGGGCTTTGGCCGCGCGGAGCATCGCCCGAGCCGTCTCCACCCCAGCGCGTCGTTCCGCCTCGTTGCTCGTCATCAGGTTCGACGGCTTCCCCCCACTGCCGCACAGCGACGTCACCTCGATGCCCGCATCGGCCGCCACGCGCGCCAGGGTGCGGAGGGCCGGCTCCGGCGTCTCGAGCGTCACCTCGCTCCCATCGCGCGGCACGACCTCGACCGCCTCGTAGCCCGCCGCCTTCGCCTGACGGCACAGCTCCGCAAAGTTCCATTCCCTCGGAGTGACAAGCGCGCTCACACCGACCTTCATCGGCGGGCCTCCTTTGCTGCCGCGAAGCCGACCACAGCCCTGCCATTGCCATTCAGCCGCTAAGAGCATGCCGCTCCGCCGCCAAAGAGTCAAGTGACCATCCTGCCTGACGCGACCCCACTTTCGGCCGCCCCCCGCCTTGCTCCCCGAAGGGGCCACCCGCTAACTTGGCCGCGCTTCACGTAGCAGTGGTTCGTAGTGCGGGCTTCAGCCCGTATGCCCAGCTACGGCCCATTGACCTCTGCATAACTGATGCAACGCCACCGCATCATTGTCATTCCGAGCGGAGCGAAGCGAAGTCGAGGAATCTCTGTCGTTCGCGCGCCAGAAGGGCAGATGCCTCGACTTCGCTCGGCATGACAGCCCGTTGCATCACTTGTGCAGAAGCCAATAAGGACCGCACTACGAACGAGTTCACCGCTTCGGCCGGCTGCGCCACCGAGCGCTACGTGGCTTGCGGCCAAGGTAGTACGATGGCCCAGGGCAGGGCGAAGCGACGCCCCGGGAGCCCGGGCACGACGATTTCAATCCTGTAAGGGCGACCTGCTCATCCTCCTCGTCGTCGTCGAATCTCATGGATATGCGTCCCCCAGCGAGTTTCGACGACGACGAGGACGATGACGACGACGATGGGAGACGGATGGGCGCCGCCGCGGAGTCTGCTCCAGACGCGCGCCGCCGATCGCGGCTTGATCGGATTCTGCCGGCGGCTATAATAGTGGGCTATGAAACGCCGCGCGCGAATCGTGGGCGCGTGGCCCCCCGAGGCCCGTTTCTGGAGAGCGCTATTGGCAACGATCTCGGTGAAGGAGTTCCTGGACGCCGGCGTGCATTACGGCCACCGCACGAGCCGCTGGCATCCGAACATGGCCCCGTACATCTACGGGAAACGCAAGGGCATCCACATCATTGACCTGCGCCAGACCCTTCGGGGCCTGGTGAAGGCCCGCCGCCTCCTCACCCAGCTTGCGAGCCAGGGGCAGCCGATCCTCTTCGTGGGCACGAAGCGCCAGGCGGCCGGCGCCGTCCGCGAGGAGGCCGGCAGCCGCGGCATCCCCTTCGTCGCCGACCGCTGGCTCGGCGGCATGCTCACCAACTTCGCAACCGTCCGCAAGAGCCTCGGCCGCCTCGATGAGCTCGAGCGCCTCGAGACCACGGCCGAGTTCGCCGCCTACTCCAAAAAGATGGTCTCGATGCATAACCGCGAGAAGCGCAAGATCCTGCGCAACCTCGAGGGCGTGCGCGAGCTCACCCGCCTCCCAGCCGCCCTCGTGGTCGTGGACCCAAAGCGCGACAAGATCGCGGTCCGGGAAGCCGTCAAGCTCGGCATCCCGGTCATCGCGCTGATTGATACCGACACCGACCCCAAGGACATCTCGATCTGCATCCCGTGCAACGACGACTCCATCCGCTCGATCCAGGTGGTGCTGAGCCACCTCATCGAGGCGGTGGTCGAGGGCCAGGGCTTGGCAAGTGCAGGGGCGGCCGACAAACGGCCCGCCGCCCCAGCCCCACGCGATGCGGCCACAGCGTCCGCCGCGCCACAGGGCGCGGCGCCCCAGGCCGCAGCACCGCAGGCCTCCGCGCCTCAGGCCGAAGCAGCTCAGAGTGCAGCACCTAAGACACCAGCTCCTCAGACCGCGGGTTCCCAGGGCGCAGCTTCTCAGGGCCCCGCGCCCGCGGCCCAGTAGACCGTCTCGCTCCGACCAACCACTCAGCTAGGGGAACCCCATGGCTGTCAACGCGGCAACCGTCAAAGAGCTCCGCGAGATGACCGGTATCGGCATGATGAAGTGCAAGGAGGCCCTCGAGGCCACCGGCGGCGACCTCGAGAAGGCGGTCGAATACCTCCGCAAGCAGGGCCTCAAGACCGCCGAGCGGCGCGCCGGCCGCGAGACCTCCGAGGGCTGCATCGCCTCCTACATCCACTCCAACGGCAAGATCGGCGTCCTTGTCGAGCTGCGGTGCGAGACCGACTTCGTCGCCCGCAACGAGGAGTTCCGCCAGCTCGCACGCGACCTGTGCATGCAGGTCGCCGCCACCAAGCCCATCGCCGTCTCCCGCGACCAGGTGCCCCCTGAGGTCCTCGCCAAGGAGCGCGAAATCTACGCCGAACAGGTCAAGGACAAGCCGCCCCAGGCCGTCGAAAAGATCGTCGCCGGCAAGCTCGACGCCTACTTCAAGGACCACTGCCTCCTCGACCAGCCATTCGTCAAAGACCCCAAGACCAGCGTCGGCGACCACGTCAAGGCCCTCGTCGCCAAGCTCGGCGAAAACATCACCGTCGCACGCTTCGTCCGCTACCAGCTCGGAGACTGATGCCCCATGCCCAGCGCGCGCTACCGACGCGTCCTGCTCAAGATAAGCGGCGAGGGCTTCTGCCGCGAGCACGGCTCCGGCCTCGACTACGACCAGGTCATGTCCATCGCCCACCAGTGCCGCGACGTCAACCGCCTCGGCGTCCAGCTCGCCATCGTCGTCGGCGGCGGCAACTTCGTCCGCGGCCAGCTCCTCGCCCAGCGCGGCGTCGGCAGGGCCACCGCCGACCACATGGGCATGCTCGCCACCGTCATCAACGCCCTGGCACTCATGGACGCCCTCGAACAGCTCGACGTCGTCACCCGCGTCCAGACCGCCATCCCCATGACCCAGGTCGCCGAACCCTACATCCGCCGCCGCGCCATCCGCCACCTCGAAAAAGACCGCGTCGTCATCCTCGCCGCCGGCACCGGCAACCCCTACTTCTCCACCGACACCACCGCCGCCCTGCGCGCCACAGAGCTCGAGGCCGAGGTCCTCCTCAAGGCCACCAAGGTGGACGGCGTCTACTCTGCCGACCCAGCCACCCACCCCGACGCCAAGCTCTACGACAGGCTCACATACCTCGACGTCATCCAGGGCAATCTCCGCGTCATGGACGCCACCGCCATCACCATGTGCCGCGAGAACAGCATGCCCATCATCGTCTTCAACCTCCTCGTGACGGGAAACATCTTTCGAGTCGTCTGCGGCGAACCGATCGGCACCCTCGTCACCAGCGACGAGGCCCTCGCCGCACGATCCTGACCCCCCCCCCCCACCGCCCGGGAGGCATCGCCATGCCTTACGACGACATCTACCTCGACGCCAGCGACCGCATGGACAAGGCCGTCCAACACCTCCGCGACCAGTACCGCACCGTCCGCAGCTCCCGCGCCACCCCCGGCCTCATCGAAAACGTCCGCGTGGACTATTACGGCGCGCCCACCCCCCTCAAACAGATCGCCGGCATCGGCGCCCCCGACCCACAGCTCCTCGTCATCAAGCCCTACGACCCAAACGCAGTCGAGGCCATCCAAAAAGCAATCCAGGCGTCCAGCCTCGGCCTCACCCCCGCCGTGGACGGCCGCATAATCCGAGTCGTCGTTCCGCCCCTCAGCGAGGAGCGCCGCCGCCAGATCGCCGCCCAGCTCCGCCACATGGCCGAGGAAGCCAAGGTCGCCATACGCAACGTCCGACGCGACGCACTGAAGGCCGCCGAACAGGAAAAGAAGGACGGCATCCTCACCGAGGACGAGTTCTTCCGCCTCAAGGACGACGTCCAGGAACTCACCGACGAGCACGAAGCCAGCGTCGAGACCGCCCTCAAGCAGAAGACCGACGAGATAATGGAGGTCTGACCCGCCTCTTCCTCCGCAGCTCGAAGGGCCGCCACATCAGGGGGCCGCACAGAGGGCCAAGCGCGCGCGAGGCGATTTGGCCCTCTGTGCCAAAGGTTGGCACGGCTCCTAAGCCTCTAAGCAGTCAATATTTACGCTTGCCTGTCCCCCGCTGCGACAGGGGACCAGCATCCTTCGCCTTCGATGATTGGCCCTCTGTATATTCCTGCCTCTGCCCACAAATGTCTTGACTTCCTGCATAGACATAGTGTACAATTGATGGACAGCTCATCGCCCGGGACGGGTCAACCAAGAAAGGCGAGAAGGCATGCTGAACACGCTGCGCGCCGTCACGGGCATGGTAAAGGAACCCGCTACCTTCAGCGAATACGTCTGCCAGCAGTTCGCCCGCGGCCTCCTCAACGGGCCACGCCTGCCCGCGCGCTTCCTCGCCCAAGTGCCTCGCTGGCTCGCCCGCATGGGCCGCTGCGAGCGCCTGCGGGCCGAGGCCCTCGCGCGCGGCCTCCACGTCCCCTCCGTCCTCTTTATGGCCGTCACCGGCCGCTGCAACTACCGCTGCCCACATTGCTACACCCAGCGCTATGCCAAGCAGGACATGCCCCTCCCCCTCGCCCGCGACATCATCTCGCAGGCTCACCAGCTCGGGGTCGCCATGGTCGTCGTCTCCGGCGGCGAGCCGCTCCTCAACCGCCCCTTCTTCCAGCTCCCCCCCGAGTTCCCCGACATCCCCTTCATCGTGTTCACCAACGGCACCCTCCTCCGCGGCTTCCTTGAGGCCGGGCTGGACAGCCCGAACATGCTCTGGCTTCTGAGCGTGGACGGCCCGCGCGACTTCAACGACGCACGCCGCGGGCCGGGCAGCTACGATGCCGCGATTGCGGCCATGGACCTCCTCCGCCAGCGGCGCTACCCCTTCGGCTTCTCCGCCACCCTCTCGGGCGACAACGTCGCTGCCGCCACCACCCCCGACTTCGTCGCCTCTATGGTCGCCCGTGGGTGCAGGGCCGGCTTCTTCCTCGAGCAAATCCCCAGCCCACCCGTCGAGCCGCCGCTCAGTGACCAGATCGAAGCGGGCCTCCAGCGCTGTCGCCCGTCCACCGCCATCCCCATCATCGGCTTCCCTGCCGACGAGGTGCGCTTCGGCGGCTGCCAGGCGGGCGGCAACGGCATCGCACACGTCTCGCCCGACGGCTACCTGGAGCCCTGCCCCGCCGCGCGCCTCGCCGCCGACTCCCTCCGAGAGGTCCCACTCGCCCAGGCGCTCGCCAACCCCTTCTTCACGGGCTTCCGCGACCTCAAGGAGCATCACGCGCGCGACAGCGAAGCCTGCTCCTACGCCGGCCGCGAGGAGACCTTCGAGCAAACCCTCGCCCGCTTCGGCGCACACTCAACCGTATGAAGGCGCAGCCCGCCAGCCCGCGGCACACGCTGTCCTCCAATCGTCCTCGTCCCCCGTCCTCGTCCTTCGTCCTCGAATCCTCTCCTGTTGGAACAAGCAGATAGAATCGAGGACGAGGACGAGGGGCGAGGACGAGAGAGGCGGTTGGACTCCCGCCCGCCGATCTGGTACGATCCTGCAACCCAAAGACCCCTGATGGTGGTGCGAGGCCAGGATGACAGGCCGCGTCTTCAACATCCAGCGCTTCTCGATCCACGACGGGCCGGGCATCCGCACCACCGTCTTCCTCAAGGGCTGCACCCTGCGCTGCCTGTGGTGTCACAACCCGGAGTCGATCTCCTTCGAGCGCGAGCTGGCCTTCTTCCCCTCCCGCTGCATCGGCTGCGGCCACTGCATCGCGGCGTGTCCCACGGGCGCGCTCAGCCTGGCCGGGGAGCAACGTCACTACGCCAGGGAGCTCTGTCGGGTCTGCGGCAAGTGCGTCGAGGTCTGCTACGCCGAGGCCATCGTGATGGAGGGGCGCGATGTCAGCGCCGAGGAGGTCGTCACCGAGGTCGCACGCGACAAGGCATTCTACGACAACTCCGGCGGCGGCGTCACCCTCTCGGGCGGCGAGCCGCTCCTCCAGGCCGACTTCGCCGCCGAGGTTCTCGCCCTCTGCCGCGACCGCGCCATCCACACCGCCCTGGACACCGCGGCCAACGTCCCCTGGCACGCCTTCGAGAAGGTGCTCCCGAACACCGACCTCGTGCTGCTGGACCTCAAGGTGATGGACCCGGAGCGCCACCGCGAGGCGACCGGCGGCGTCAACGCCCTCATCCTGGCCAACGCCCGCCGCCTGGGGGACTCGGCCTGGCCCCTCATCGTCCGCGTGCCCATCATCCCTGGCTGGACAGATAGCGCCGAGAACATCGCGGCTATAGCCGACTTCGTCCGCGGCTTCCCGCGGCTTGAATACGTCGAGCTCTTGCCCTATCATCGCTTCGCGGAGGGCAAGTACGAGCGCCTGGAGCGGCCCTACGGGCTTCGGGGCGCCCAGCCGCCCCTGGCCGCCGACCTCGAGCGCCTGGCCGCCATCGTCGCCCAGCGCGGCCTCAGCGTCAGGGTCGCCCCCGGCGGCCGCGCCCACCCAGCTGAAGAGACCTCATCACGAATGACACGAATGGACGAATGACACGAATGAGGACCAGAACAAGAGACAAGCAGACAATAGGAATGGGGGGCACAACCCCAACGCCGACCCTGACGTGGGCTTCTCTTCTACCCCGGTCCCCCCTCTTATCGCATTCGTGTCATTCGTCCATTCGTGCCATTCGTGATTCTCTTCATCGAGCGGGTGCTGCGCTCGCCTTCGCACTGGCGTGCCTGCTGGGCGCGGGCTGCGTGGCAAGCCCCCAGAAGACCTATGTGGGCCGCCGCCTGGCCGACCTGGGCGACTGCTTCCAGGCCTCGGTCGGCTACGGCCTGATGACCTATGCACGCTTCAAGTTCACCGACTGGATGGTCGCGGGCATGGGCGTGGCGGCCTACGAGCGCTACGGCTGCCGCGGCCGCTACGGCGACCGCGGCTGGGAGAAGCAGCGCAGCGGCGACCCCTACATCGGCGACGTGCACTACGCCGCAGGCCTCCCCCTGATCGCCAACGAGGAGGGCAGCGACGGCGCCGGCAACCGCGTGAGCACCCTCGGCCCAGGCATCACCACCCGCCGCTACGCCAAGGACCTCGAGCCGGCGGACTGGCGCGGCAAGCTCGCCGACCGCTTCTGGATCAGCCTCACGGCCACAGCCGCCCTCTCCTTCGAGCTGGGCATCAACATCGCCGAGCTGCTCGACTTCCTCATCGGCCTTACCTCCCTCGACATGCTCGGCGACGACGACTGGACGCCAAAGCCCCTGCCCCCCCAGAAGCCCCCGCCTGACGCCAAGTAGCAGCCTACGCCTCTGGCGCAGCAGCGCCATCGCTGGGGGTGGCCTTGCGGCGCGGCGTGGCCCGCGCCGGAAAGGGCCGAGCAGTGGCGAGCAAGCGCGAGCGGTGTGATGCGGAGCTTGGCCCGCGCGGAAAAGGAAGGCCGCCCCGACCCGAGGCATTTGCGTTGTCTGCGGTAAAGCGTGTCTGGAGCGAGGGGAGAACTTGGCCATTCCCTCCCGAAGGTTCCAATGCCTTCGGGAGGGTAGGGCCGAAGGCGCGGCGGCGGGGTGGGGCGTTACCCTCCCGAACGTATTGGAACGTTCGGGAGGTGGGGTACGCAGCTTTCTCACCTCCCCACATCCAATTTGCCTCTCAAAACTTACGGACAGAGCAAATGCCTCGACCCTGACGGCCCGCTTGACGGGCGTGGGAGCGGGATCCAGTCGCCAAGCCGGGCCGTCACGAGCAAAGGCCAGCTTCCCCTCTCCGCCGGTGGCGGGCGCCGGTGCATGGGTCAGGGCTGGGCGACGGGGGCGTCGCGTCGCTCGGCTCGGGCGCCGAAGCCCTTCTCGGCCACTGGCGGGCGCGGGTCTGGGAGGAATGTGGGCAGTTTGCCCACGTCGCGGGGCGGTGTCCGCAAGTCCACAAGGCGGCGCTTGGGCTCGGGCCTGGCCTTTGAAAGGAGGGCGCCGACGCGGGTGCGGAGTTCCCAGAGCGCGACGGGCGAGAGGTCGCGGAAGGTCACGCGGCCGGCGTCCTCGATGCCGCCCACGTCGGGGCCTTTGTGCGCGGAGGCGACGAGGCGGAGCTGTTCCTGCACGGCCTGGCCGACGGCCCAGCGCGGCGCATTGAGGGCCTGGGTCAAGAGCATCAGGTACTCGACGTCTTGCTGGCCGCGGCGATAGGCTTTGAGGCGCACGCTGGGGACGGGCTCGGCGCGGGCGACGTTGTTGCCGGGGTAGAAGAGCGAGAGCTCGTCGGCGGTGGCCCACGAGCCGGCGTTGCCAATGGTCTGCCAGGGGAGCACGCCGTCGGCGCCCAGGCACCAGGCGCTCACGCACCAGCCGGCGGGCTGGACGTTTGATGCCTCTATGGGATTGGACGAGCCGTACTCGAAGATGACCATGCCGTTGCGCCGCTGGCGGTCGAGGATCATGCGGCGGTACTTGCGGAAGACGCCGCTGCACACGTAGAAGTCGGTCAGCGGCTCCAGGCAGTCGCGCTCCCATTGCGGGCGCGAGATGTCAATGCGGTAGCCGAGCTTCGTCTTGCCACGCGCCGCCGCTGCGCCCTCGTGGAAGGCCGTGGCGAACCAGCGGAGCGCCCAGTAGTCCTGGAAGCTCGCCGGCTCGTCGAGAATCCAGGGCGACGCGCCCCGCGACCAGCCACGCTCCTTGTAGTTGTTCTTGTTGTTCAGATAGAACTGGAGGAAAGTGTCGTTCCAGCCCTTCTCGGCGAAGTGCTGGGCGAAGAGGCGGGAGACCTTGACAAACGTCTCGCGGTAGGCGGGCGGGAAGGCGCGGTCGGCCCAGTACGAGCCGTTGTAATCCTTGAATACATTGCCCGGCCAGTTCTCGTGGAGCGGGAGGTAGAAGGAGTCGAGGGGCACGCCCCTGCGGGGCAGGTCCGCGAAGGCCGAGCCGTCGAGGAGGGGGCCGAACCGCTTGTCCCACTCGGTCCAATCGAGGCTCGCGCCGTCCCACTTCGGCGCGGCGCGCACGCTGCCGCTCTGGCTGTAGGGGAGCGCATTGACGCAGGTGCGGTGGGTGTGGCCGAGGCGATAGTAGCCAAGCTCGGGCGACGGCAGGCCGTAGCTGTTCATCTCGGGGATGAACGACAGGTAGTCGGGCAGCGTGAAATCCCACACGTTCAGCTCGATGGCGATGGCGAGCGATTCGTCGCCCTTCGTGAGCGTGAGCGTGCCCGTGTGCTTGCCGGCGGGCGTTTCGTGGGGCACGTAGAGGTCAGCGAGGAGCGCGGCGCAGGTCTGTTGCGAGGTCACTGAGCCTTTGACCGGCACGAGCGGGTCAGGGAGCAAACCGCTCTTGGACTTGACGTTGTGGAACTCGAGCAGCTCGGCCCTCAGCGGCTCGTGGAGCTTGAGGGCGGGCGTCACCCCCTCGGCGGCGCCCTTGAGCGCCACCTGGAAGGCGACGAACTCGTTCTTCGCGGCGTAGAGGCGCACGAGCTTGTTCTTGGCCGACCAGAGATGGTTGGCCGCGAGGTAGGCCGCGTCGTGCGGGGGAATCGTCTCGCCCGAAGCCGGGTTCATCTTGTCGAGCGGGTCAATCACGGCGACTTCGGCCCCGCCCAGCCTGGGGAGCGGAGCGGCTTCGGTGAACTTGGGCGCCGGCTCGCCGCCGATTTCCACGGTGGGCGGCGTGGCCGAGAGCTGCACCTTACAGGGCGCGGCGGGACCGACGTTGCCCGCGGCATCCACAGCGGCCACCTCAAGCACAAGCGTTTCACCTCCCTTGACGGGCAGATCGCGCAGGTGCAACGTGACGCGCTTTCCGAACGCCGCCATCGGAACCAGGTAGCGGGGAAGCCGGTAGTCGGGGGGCGCGCCCTGGGCCACGCGGGCGTGGAAGCCAAGGGCGTCGGCCGGCGCGGCCCACGACACGATTGCCTCGCCGGCGGGCAGCGTGGCCTCTTCCTGGCGGAAGCCGCTCGGCGCGGCGGGCGGCTGCTTGTCTTCGTCGCCGAGATAGATGGTGAAGTAGGGGGCCGTCTTCGCACCCGATTCGCGGCTGTGGACGAAGCGGTTGGGAAATGTGAACCGCTTGTACTGCTCGCCGTTGCGCGTCCACTCGCTGCCTGTGTCGTCGAAGACTACAAAGCCGTGGGAGAGTCCGGCGACGCGGGCGGCAACGACGCGCGGCTCGACGGCCACCGTCTGCCACCCCGCGGCGTCCGGCGGCGTGGCGTCCCACGTGGCCCAGAGGGTGTTGCCCTCGCCCATCATCACGGCGGTGATGTCGCTGCCGGGATAGGCCCAGGGCCGCTTGCCCAGCTCGGCCTCCTCGAAGCACGAGCTGCCAGGCTGCCTGGCATATCCCGTGCCAGTGCCCTCGACCCACTCGGAGGCGAGCGAGGAGACGGCCAGGCGCTTCTGAATGTCCTTCGACGCGCAGTGGAGGTGGAGCAGTGCGCCCGTGATCACCCGCCCCTTCAGCGGCGTGGGGTCAATGTCCAGCAGAAAGAACTCCTGGTATGCCTTCGTCTTCAGCCTGTCGGCCCCGCCGTTGTTGCCCTGGGTCTCGCCTGGGCACGAGGAGACCCACAGGTCGCGCGCCACGGGCACACGGAGAGGCATCCCCTTGGGCGGCCACGACGTCTCCGCGGCGGAGGCCAGGGCTGCAAGAAGCACGAGCCAGGCTGTCGCGGTGCTGCGCACGGCGGCTCTCCTTATCAGGGGCGGCTGCGGCCAATGGCTCCCATATAGCAGAGGCGGGCGCGGGAATCAACAGGGGAACGCGACGGGCTTGACCTTGCGCGGCATCTTGCGCACAATTGGGGCGGCTGTTGACACAATCACCCCTTGAGAGGACAGGCGATGGGAAGGCGAGTCGGCGTGGCCTGGCTCCTTGTCGGCCTTGGCCACTTGGTGTTTGCGGCGACGCCGCTGGAACACCTGCGGGCGGCGGCAAGGCCGCGCTTCCGCGAGGGCCACACGCTGCCGCCCCTGACCCGTTGGGGCTGGAGGCTGTCGCTCGACATCCAGCGCGAACTCACCGAGCACTGGGGCTACGCGCTGGAGCTCGGCGAGGCCAACGCCAGTCTGGTGCACGAACTGGACAAGCCCGACAGCCTGCCCTCGCGGCTGTGCGCCCTGACGGCCTCCGACCCGAAGCGCTACCCGCTCTCGGCGCTGACCTATCGCGCCCCCTGCGACGCGAAGTTCATCGAGTCGCTCCCGCCAGAGACCTGGTGTCGGGATGCCAACGGTAAGATCATAGAGCCTAAGACCTGGAGCCCCGAGGCACCGCAGTCGGTGTTCGAGAGGGCCGCCGCTCTCGCGGCCGAGCCGCTGAGGAGAGTGCTCGCCAAGGCCCCCCTCGCCATCATCCTCAATGGCGGCGAATACGCCCTCAGCGTCTTCGGCCACAGCGGAAAGGTCTGGCAGCAAGACCCCACGGTGATGAAGGCCAAGGGCGACCGCGAGTGGTTCGACTACATCTCCGAGCGCAAGCTCCGCCAGGAGTTGCCCATCACCGAAGCCGTCCGAGCCGCCTGCCCAAGCCGCTTGCTCTACATCTACTACCCCACCGAGGGCTGCCCCCACCGCAACCGCTACGCCGGCTGGATCGTCTGGGCGACCGACTACAAGTGGCTCAAGCCCATCTCCGACCTCCCCAGCAGCTCCATCTACTACCTCCACTTCAACTCCGGGTGGACAGGCGCTTACGACATGCTCACCCAGGCCCTCAACGCCACGGCCCAGCACATCGCCCAGGGCGAACCGCTGTCGTACAACTGGATGAATGCCGGCTGGACCCGCGACAAGATGGGCGAAAAGGCGTTCGGCGACATCGCACGCTACGAGGGCTACCTCAAGTGCTACTACACGGTGGGCATGCTCGGCGGCATCGCCGGCTACTTCGCCTATCCAAAGGGCGGCTTCGATGGCGACATCTCCGAGGCCCCGCCGCACTGGCTCGCGCAGATGATTGCCCTCGGTCGCGTCCACGCCCTCTTCTCCCACCTCGAAGACTTCCTGCGCAAGGGCGACCTGTTGCCCGGCCCCGACAGGCACCGCTGGTCAAAGGACCTCCCCGCCTATGAGTTCCCGACCGGCGACACGGCCGCTCGCATCGTCGCCCGCAAGCACCGCGAGCGCGACGAATGGCTCATCGCCGCCTGGGCCGCCGACGGCCCCGACCGCCAGGTGAGCGTGACCATTCCCGGCCTCGGAGCCGTCTCCCTCGACGCCCGCGCCTGTGGCAGCGTCTACCGCGCGGCCCTGAAGGACGGCCGCCCCGCACCGACCCGCGTGGACGACGATTGGAGGAAGGCACCATGAAGGTGATGGCGATCTACGGCAACCCGACGCGGGAGGGATTCGTGCACGGGGCGCTTGACCACGTGGCCCAGCGGCTCGCGGCCACGGGAGCCGAGGTCGAGCGCCTGCGGCTCGCGGACGCGGCCATCCGCGACTGCGTGGGCTGCTTCCAGTGCCTTCGCACGGGCGTCTGCTCCATCCAGGACGATATGAGCGGGATCATCGAGCGGATGCGGGCGGCGGACGGCTTCCTGACCGGGGCATCGGTGCGGAACGGCTACTTCCCCGCGCTCTACAAGCGCTTCTACGAGAGGATCACGTACCTCCTCGGCTTCACGCGGGACCTTGGCGGCAAGCACGTGCTGGCCATCGGCGCCGTCGGCATGGCCACCGGCAAGAAACACCTGCGGCGGCAATTGATGTTCGACGGCTTCCAGACCTCTCCCGTCGCCTATCTGTTCTTCCACGTGGGTATCCCGACGCGACTGCGGGTGGAGGACGTGGCGGGCCGCCTCGACCGCGCGGCCGACCGCCTCGCCACGGCCATCGCCTCTCACGCGCCCCTGCCGCTCTCCGCGCGGCTCAGCGGCGCCATCAACGGCTTCGTCATGCGCCAATTCATGTTCAAGCCCAACCCCGGCGGCGTCTACGACTACATCGTGCAGCGCTGGCGGGACAAGGGCCTCATGTGAGCGCGGGAGATGCCGATGGGCAAACTCATCCTGGCGCTTGACCTCGGCACTACGGGGAACCGGGCGATTGCCTTCGACGCGAGCTTTCGCCCCCTGGCCCAAGCCTATGCCGAGTTCACTCAGCGCTTCCCCCAGCCCGGCTGGGTGGAGCACGACCCGCTTGAAATCTGGGACAGCCTGCTCGCCTGCATCCGCCGCGTCTCGTGCGAGGTCAACGTGGCCGACATCGCGGCCGTGGCTGTGACCAATCAGCGCGAGACGACCGTGATGTGGGACCGCGAGACGGGGCGGCCGGTCCACAACGCCATCGTGTGGCAATGCCGCCGAACCGCCGAGCACTGCGCCCAACTGAAGGCCAAGCACGCCGACGAGGTCCACCGCAAGACCGGCCTTGTCATTGACGCCTACTTCTCGGCCACCAAGATCGCCTGGGTCCTCGACAACGTCCCCGAGGCAGCGTCCCTGGCGCGCCAGGGACGCCTCCTCTTCGGCACGGTAGACACCTGGGCCATCTGGAAACTCACAGGCGGCCGCGTCCACGCCACCGACCCCTCCAATGCCTCCCGCACGCTCCTCTACAACATCGTCGAAGGGCGCTGGGACGACGAGTTGGCGACCATCTTCCGCGTGAGGGGCGTGAGGCTGCCCGAGGTCCGCCCCTCAATGTCCATCTTCGGCCTCACAGACAAGGCGCTCCTCGGCCGCGAGCTGCCCATCGCGGCCGACCTCGGCGACCAGCAGGCCGCGCTCTTCGGCCAGGGCGGCTTCGCGCCCCAGAACCTCAAGAACACCTATGGCACCGGCCTCTTCCTGCTCGTCAACACGGCCACGCGCTTGAGCCTCTCGGACAAGCTCCTGACCACCGTGGCCTGGCAGAAAGAGGGCGAGCCGCTTCAGTACGCCCTGGAGGGCAGCGTCTTCATCGGCGGCGCCGCCATCCAGTGGCTCCGCGACGGCCTGCGGCTGATCGAGACCGCGCAGGAGAGCGAGGCCCTCGCCCGCAAGCTGGCTGACAACGAGGGCGTCTACTTCGTCCCCGCGCTTGTCGGCCTCGGCGCCCCGTACTGGGACAGCTCGGCCCGCGGCACCTTTCTCGGCCTCACCCGCGCCACGCGCCGCGAGCACCTCGTCCGCGCCGCTCTCGAGGCAATGGCCTACCAGACCCGCGACGTCGTCGAGGCCATGCCGCCCGAGGTCAGGGGCGCGATAGGCAAGCTCCAGGCCGACGGCGGCGCGACGGGCAATGGCTTCCTCATGCAGTTCCAGGCCGACATCCTCGGGCTGCCCGTCGAGTGCAGCGCCATCGCCGAGACTACCGCCCTGGGCGCCGCTGCCGCCGCTGGCATCACCATCGGCCTCTGGGACGAAGCCCAGTTCCTCTCCCGACGGGTGGTTGGCCGCGTCTTCACGCCCCAGATGTCCCCCGACCAGCGCGAGCGCCTCTATGCCCGATGGCTCGACGCCGTCCGCCGCGCGCGCGGCTGGGCCTAGGCCAACCGACGGCCACACGTCCCGCCTCGCACTCGGCCCCGGCGAAAACCCCGCTTCCAATCCGCGCGGCCTTGTGATATACTGTGTGCGTTGCCCCGAGGCGCGCTTTCGGGGGCGTAGCTCAGTGGTTAGAGCAACGGTTTTTTAAGCCGTGGGTCGGAGGTTCGAGTCCTCCCGCCCTCACTCGACGGTTTCCGATTGCCGACTTGCGATCGCCGAACGAGCTCGCAGATCGGAAAATCGGAAATCGCAAGTGACGGGACCCCATCGTCCAGCCAGGTCTAGGACACAGGCTTTTCAAGCCTGGAACACGGGTTCAAATCCCGTTGGGGTCGCCATAAGGACGGGTTCAAGCCCAGTTGGGGTCACTAGCATAAGAGGACTTGGGGCGTGGTCGCGCCCCAAGTCCTTGCGTTTTCCAGCAGCGGCGGGCGCCCCCCGCCGTCCGCCTCGCGCGCCGTGTCCTGCGGCCCGGAGACGCTTGCGCTTTTTTCACAGAGAATTTGCTTGCAGGGCAACATGGTCTGTGGTAGCATGCTCGTAAACGCTCCTGAAGGGGAGGGGCTGTTGCACCTAACGAGCAGCCTCGCGTGCGCGAGACGCGCATCCGGTAATGGGTAAGGCCTGGCTGGCGTGGAAGCGGGGAAGCTCCAGCGCACATCTTTGTGTCTCCGTCGCGCATCTCCCTTGACGCGCTCTGATGCCCTCGGCCCAGAGTTCTCATCCGCGCTGCGGCCAGCAGCGTGCCACTCGGCAACCCTTCCACAGACAATCCCTTCGTTCACTAGGGGGACATGCAATGTCTAGCGGCAGAGGACGGACGTGTTCCGGCGAGGGACGCGAGCGGCACCAGTTGAGGCTCGAGGGCCTGGAACCGCGGCTGCTGCTCTCGGTGGCAGGCCTGACGCCGTGGGTGGACGACCTGGCGCTCGACGTCGCCCAGCCAGCGGGGTTCGACCTGGGCGCAATGACTGCGGCAGACACGCCCGAGACAGGCACCAGGGTGAGGGTCTTCGACCTCTTCGGCGGCACGTGGGCCGATGCCGAGAAGGACGCAACGAGCTCCGAGGACGACAACCTGTGCTGGGCGGCAACGGCCAGCAATCTCCTCGAATACACCGGCTGGGGCTTCGTGGGCGGCATGACCAATGCCGACCAGCTCCTCGACTACTTCGAGCAGCACTGGAAGGATGTCGGCGAGACCGTGGAACCCGCCATCAAGTGGTTCTTTGACGGCGTGGCCACGGGGAACGTGGACGTTGCCGGCGGCGGCTTCTACCCCCACCTCAACTATGCGGACTACTTCTCGGTCGAGGACGACAACCCGGACATCATGACCTTCGTGGATGCCCGCATCCGCGCGGGCTCGCCCGTTGGCCTGTGGGTCCTCGATGGCTTCAACCACGAGATCACCTGCTGGGGTTTCAACTACGACCCCGCCAAGAACCCAGGCGACGACGGCTACTACCTGGGGGTCTGGATCACCGATTCGGACGACAACAAGGGCGAGGCCAACGGCCACACCGCGCCCAACGACATCCACTTCTACAACGTCGTGTGGGACGCGGGCGACAACCGCTGGGAGATGCCCGACTACGGCGGCGCCGACCTCTACATCAACCAGGCCGTGGCTCTCCAGCGCGCCGACAACGGCACCTACAGCGTCAATGGCGACCAGACCGACCCCAACCAGAACGACCAGTTCACCATCTCGCTCAATGCCACAGGCCTCTATCTCGAAATCCGCGTCAACAACTCCCTCCAGTACAGCCCCCTCCTCTCCTCTGTCCGCGAGGTCAACCTTCGCGGCTGGGGCGGAAACGACACGCTCACCGTGGACTTCACGAACGGCGACCCGCTGGCTGGCCTGACGCTGCGCTACGACGGGGGAACGGGCGGCGACGACGCCCTCGTCATCACCGGCGGCACCGGAAAGATCGGCTCATATCGTCCCGGCACCACCCCCGGCGACGGCGTCGTCCAGATCGGCAACTCTACCATTGCCTTTACCGACCTCGAGCCGGTCACTGTCAGCGGCTTCGCAGAGTTCACCTTCGTCACCCCCAACAGCAACGACGTCATCACGATTGACAGCCCTGCCGCGGGCCAGAACCGCATCAGTGGCACCAGCGGCGGCGTGGCCTTCGAGAGTCTCACCTTCTCCAACGTCACCCACTTCCTCCTCGACACCGCGACCAACGACGGCCCGCTCGGCGACACCAACGACACCGTAACCTTCTCCTCCAACCTCGTGGCCACCGGCCTCGCCAGCTTCACCGTGGACCTCGGCCCCGGCAACGACAGGGCCGACGCGCGCAACGTGTCCAGCATCGGCGTCACACTCCTCGGCGGCCCAGGCGCCGACACCCTCATCGGCGGCGCAGGCAACGACCACATCGAGGGCGGCGACGGACACGATACCCTGAACCCCGGCACAGGAATCATGGAGGTCGTGGACGGAGGCGCAGGCGACGACCTCGTCATCCTGGACACCACGCAAACCAACATCGTCTTCCACGACTATCAGGGCTACCTCCAGGTGAACTACGGGGCAACGAACAGCTTCTTCGCCCTCGACGTCGAGACTGCGCAGCTGCTTGCAAGGACCAACGGCACCACCGTCCGCTTTGAGGACCTTGCACAGACAACTCTGAGAACGGTCCACGTGAACACCTTGGGGATCGGGGATACATTGATTGTAGAGGGTTCCGATGTCGCCGACGTGATTGGGGTCGCCTTGGACCCGTTCACCTCTTGGGCCGTGGTGGCCACGCGCTGGGGCGAGGTCGCCGCCCTGAGCATGTCGGCCAATGACGCCGATACCCTCATCATCGAGGGGCGCGACGGCGACGACACCATCGTGGTGAATCCCAACGTCCAGTCCAGCTTCCGTATCACTCTGAACGGCGGCCGCGGAAATGATTACCTGTCAGCCGGCGGCACGCTCAACGGCGGCGAGGGCAACGACACGCTCGTGGGCGGCCCGGGCGACGATGTGATGGACGGCGGCGACGGCAACGATATCTTCATAGGCAACGGCGGCACCGACAGGGTCGACGGTGGCGGGGGGCCGTTCATTGGGGACACCATCCTCGTCGAGGGAACGCCCGGCGTAGACCTAATGTCGCTCGCCCTCGATGCTGCCGGTGGCCTGCTCGTCACAATCGGCGGGATCACCACCACCTACCTCAACTCCACCGGCGGCCAGATCAATTCCTCCGGCGTTGACCGCGTCGAGGTCAATGCCCTGGACGGCATGGACACGCTCGTTCTCGACCTGACCCACGGCTTGATCCCCCAGACGATCACTTACGACGGCGGCCTTGGCTCTAACGGCGTCAGAGTCTCCGGCACCCCGGCACTGCCGCTGACCAGTCTGCAATACTATCCCGGCCCAGCCGCCGGCTCGGGGAGGCTCGCCTGTATATCTGGCAGCGACGCCATGTGGGTGACCCTCGCGGGCATCGCGTTCGTCGACGATGATGTTTTCGCCAATACCCTCGTCGTCGAGCCCGGCAACGCCGACGATTTGATCAATTACACCAGGGGCGGCTTCGCAACCAAAGGCAAGGTGGCAGTGGATGACTTTGCACCGATCTACTTCTCCAACAAGACGCACCTCCTCATCTTCGCCGACGACGGCAGCGACACGATCTATCTCGACAACCCCAACACCCCCACCGGTCTGGCAGACATCACGGTCTTCGGGGGCTATCCCAGCAGCAGCGACACGGTGATCGTCAACGGCACGACGGGCCAGGACGCTATTGTGGTGGACGAGCTCACCGCGGACGGCGCCCGCATCACCGGCGCCCAGCCCGTCCCTGTCACCATGTTTGACACTGAACACCTCACCATCGTCGGCCGTGGCGGCGACGACACCCTCACCGTCACCGGCACGCCTGCCGACGACCGCATCGTCCACACCCCAGGCGAGGCCCTGGACGAGGGCCGCGTGCTGGTGAACGCGCTCCTGCCCGTGGACTACCGGGACCTCGGCGCCGGCTCGGTGGTCATCGCGGGCGCCGCAGGCGAAGACCTCCTCGTCTGCAACGGCACACCCGGCGACGACATCTTCCAAGTGATCAGTGGCGGCGACATCCTCCTCGAACGCAACTATCTGGTCGTCTTCGGCCTCCATGTCACCGTGGCCCCGCAAGGCGTTGAGAACCTCGAGCTGAACGCCTTCGGGGGCGATGACCGCTTCACGATCAGCACCGCGCACGGCTACGCGATGATTGTGGCCAACGGCGGCGACCCCGGCGCCAGCGACACCCTCCAGGTCATCGGCGCGACAGGAACCCACGACCTCTTCCACGTCTACCCAGGCGGCATCCACGGCCACGGCACGGTCAGCGTCAACAACTCCCCCATAATCTATAACGGCGTGGAGCAGGTGGACATCATCGGCCAGGCATTCCTCGGCGACGACGATGACCTGGTCATCCACGACGACGGCGGCGACAACCTCTGGCAAGTGGCCGGCGGCCACCTCCTCAGCGGCGCCCGCGTGATCATTGATGCCAACACGCCCATTGACTTCACGGGCATCAACGACGTGACGCTGATGAACGGCCCCGTCGCGCCCACCGGCCTTGACCGCTTCGAGGTCCGCCCGATAACCGCCTCCAGGGCCAGGAACGGCCTCTTCTCCGTCCAAGGCTCCGGCGAGGACGTGTTGGACATCTTCGCCACCGGCGCCGGCAACGCCATCAGCCTCGCCCCCGGCGGCGCAGGCCAAGGCGTAGCCAGCGTGGATGCCACGCCCATCGAGTTCGACGGCCTCGCACACGTCAACCTCCACGGCCTCGAGGGCACCGACACCTTCACCATCACCCCCCTCGCCGACGTCTCGGTCCACCTCGCCGGCGGCCCGCCCGTCGGCTACGTCCAGCAGCCCGCGGGCGACCTCCTGGACATCATCACCGGCGGCCTCGGCGCCAGCTTCCTGCCCGGGCCCGAGGCCGACTCCGGCACCGTCATGGTAACAGGCAGGCAGCCCGTCAGCTTCGACGAGATCGAACGCCTCCTGATTGACGGCGGGACCATGCCGACCAACACCAACGTCGCGCGCCTGGCCAACGGCCAGGTCATCCTCTACGACTCCGACGCCGTGGTGAAGCAGGGCGCGATGGGCCTCGAGATCATCACCGATGTGGACGGGGCCGACTTCTACATCGCCGTGGACGGCGACAACGACGTGCGGGCCGTCTACCTTATCGGCAATCCCACCGGCCTGGGCGTCATCATCAACTCCCGCGACGGCGGCCCGGTCAGCTTCTACGACGCCCGCCGCGTCCCCCCCACCAACATCGAAAACCTCGACTTCCTCTGGATCACCGGCGCTGCGATCAACATCGTCACCCTCTCACCCATCAACGGCTTCGACCTCTCCCAGATCATCACCGATGAGGGCCTCAGCCCCGACCTCGACCTCGACGGGGACGGCGCGACCCACGACCTCACGGCCCTCTACGCCGGCGGCCCGGTGACCTACCTCTACAATCGTGGCTACGGCGCCACGGGCATCGGCGGCGACGTCGTCGTCCGCGGGGCCAACCCCCGCACCGGCAACGCCATCACCCGCTTCGTCGAGTTCCGCGGCAACATACCCGCCAACGTGGACATTGTGACTCCCGATGGCGGCATCGGCAGCTACGAGCACTGGTGGGGTAACTTCAGCGGCGAAGCGCAGGTCACTGGCAACGTCGGCCTCTTCTCGCTCTTCACGGGCACGTTCGAGGGCGGCCTCTTCGTCACCGGCAACGCCCGCGACATCAGGTTCCACGGCGGCGCCCAGAACGCCCTGGTCGGCATCGGCGGCAACCTCAGCTTCTTCCGCGAATGGAACTTCCTCACCAACACCCTCGTCACCGCCGGCGGCGCCAGCACCCTCATCGGCCTCTACGGCGGCGTGAACGCCTCCCACGTGACCACGCTCGGCCACACGACAGGCCTCCACGTCTTCGGCCAGCTCGATGCTGCCTCCAGCGTCACCGTGCCCAACGTCACCTGGGCGACCTTCAACCGCCCAGTGCTCGGCGATGTGGCCTTCACGGGCAACCTGACCGGCGTGGTCAACATCCTCCAAGGCATGCTCGCCGGCAGCAGCCTCACCATCGGCGGCGACCTCTCCGGACGGGTGTTCAACAACGGCGCCTTCGACATCCCTGTGAACATCGGCGGCAGCCTCACCGGGGTGCTTACGGCCCGGACCTTCAACGCCGACGTGGTGGTGGGCGGGGACTTCACAGGATGGCTGGGCGACCGCCGCACGCTCAACGGCCCGGCCTCCCTCCAGTTGTCCCTCGGCAACACCGTCAACGGGCGGGTCTTCCGCCGTGGCGGCCCGGGCGTCCCGTTGCCCTGGGGCTTCGTCCTCGTCAACGGGGCCGACGCCACCTTCAACGGCGCCGTCGCCGCCATCGTCGTCTCCTAAGCTTGCCCCGCGGGGCCGAGCGCTCCATCAGCCCTCGGCCCCGCCACCCTACCCATCATTGACCGCTGCGTAGACAGCGGCCAACATGTTTGAGTCCGCCCCCGCGCCTCCGACCACCGCGACCCGCAATCCCCCCAAGCTTACTGCCTTCTCAGGCAAGGGCTGACGCCATACGTGGCGCCGCGGCCGTCGCAGACCACCCCCCTCCCCCTCACGGAGGGGGCGTCAGGCACGCGCCCCCATCCCGCCACCCCACCAACTCCCCTCCCTCTCAGGGAGGGCGCGTCAGGCACGCTCTCCCATCCCGCCACCCGACCAACCCCCCTCCCTCTCAGGGAGGGGGGAGGGGGAGGGTCGGACGCCTGTGCCGGGATAAGGTCAAGCCCTGGGCCAAGCCTCGGCGTCCGACCCTCTCCCTGCCCTCTCCCTGGAAGGGAGAGGGGTTAGCAATCCCCCTCCCCCTCACAGAGGGCGCATCAGGCACGCGCCCCCACCCCGCCACCCCACGAACCCCTGTCGCGCCGCGGGGGCGGGCGGCCGTAAGCCTATGAGCGATATGAGGTTAGGGAGCGTGCCAATATTTGGCACAGAGGATCAATTCCCTATGCGCGCGTTGATCCCCTGTCAGTGTGTGGAGGCGGGCCGAGCTCAGGTGCCCGCGAGGAGCTCGGAGATGTGGCAGACGCGGATGGGGAGCCGGCGCAGGCGGACGCCGTAGCCTAGTTGGATGATGCAGGCGGGGCAGGAGGTGACGAGGGCGCTTGCGCCGGTTTTCACAAGGTTGTCTATCTTGCGGTCGAGGACCTTGCGGGCAAGGTCGTAGTGTGAGAGCGCGTAGGAGCCGGCGCCTCCGCAACACCAGTCGGCCTCGGGCAACTCGCGGAACTCGATGCCGGGGAGCGACTTGAGGAGCTCGCGCGGCTCCTTGACGAGTTTCTGGCCCCGCGAGGCGTGGCATGGGTCGTGCCAGGTGACGATCAGATGGGCCGCGTCCTGCCCGCTGCGTGCCAAGACGGGAGCCGAAGCCAGGAACTGGAGGACGTCGCGGGTGCGGGAGGCGAGCTTGTCGGCCTCCTTGCGGAGGGGGTCGGCTTCGGGGAAGAGGGTGGGGTATTTCTTGAGGAAGGCGGCGCAGGACGAGCAGTCGGTGACGATGAGGTCGAAGGGGGCGGAGGTGAGGAGGGTGAGGTTCTTGGCGGCGAGCTTCTGGGCGGCGGGGCGGTCGCCGTAGGTTTCGGCGGGCAGGCCGCAGCAGCAGTTGTCGAGGACGGTGACGGATTTCGCCCGCTCCCTCAAGAGGTCGAGGGTGGCCTGGGCGGCGAGCGGGGCCATGATGTCCATGCCGCAGCCGACGAAGTATGCGACGTGGAGCCTGTCGCCCCGGCCGTCGAGGTGGCCCGGCTTGGTCCTGTCGCGGAACGCCTGTGGTGGGAAGCGTTCGACGATCTCGACGGCGCGTGGGAAGTCGCGGCCGAAGATGCGCAGGAGGCCGAGGGCCTTGGCGACGGCTGTGAGACGGGTCTTGTTGCCGAGGGCCGCGGCGCGGGCCGCCAGGCGCAGGCGGCGGGGATGGGGCAGCAGGCGATGGAAGAGGAGGCGGTGGAGGCGGCTGCGGCCGACCTTGTCGAGGTAGTCGTTGCGTGCGGCGGCCAAGAGGTCGGCGGTGGCGACGGCTGGGAAGCAGTGGGCGGTGCAGGCACCGCACAACAGGCAGGCGAAGAGCGGCTCCTGGAGTTCGGGCGACCACTCGATGCGCCCCTCGATGAGTGCGCGGAGGAGCGCGAGGCGGCCGCGTGCCACGCCCGCCTCGTGGCCGGTCGCCCGAAAGATCGGGCAAGCCGTCTGGCAGAAGCCGCAGCGGTTGCACCGCGCGATGGCGTCGTAGTGCTTCGCTATGTCCATTCGCTCAGCTTTGAGCCACGAGGTCTTCGACGAACTTGCGGGCCTTCTTCGCTTCGGCGAGCAGTGCGGGGAGGTCGCCGGGGGCGAGGGTCTCGATGACGAGCGGGCCGCTCGTGAAGCCTCCCTTCTTGAGGAGCGCCAGCACAGCCTTGAAGTCCACCTGTCCCGTCCCAGGCGTCACCGCCACGTTGCGGGGGTGCTTGTAGTCCTTGATGCACACGCCGCTGACGAGGCCGTCCACGGTCGCGGCGTCCTTGGCCGGGTCGAGCTCGCCGTTGGAGTAGTAGTAGATGTTGCCGGGGTCGTACCAGAGGCGGAATGCCTTGTGTGCTACGAGCTCGATGCACTTGCGGCACTGCGGCCCCGTGGCGTTGAGGCCGCCGTGGGGCTTCAGCACTATCTCCATCCCCTTCTCGGCCGCGTAGGGGCAGGCATCGGCGATGGTCTTGTAGTAGAGCTCGTAGGTCTTCGCGTCGCCCGTGCCGCCGACCATCAGGGCCTTGGCGCCCGCCGCGACGCAGGCGTCAATGAGCTTCTTGAGCGCGGCGACGCCCGGCTCGCCGAGCGGAAACCCACCGCCGTAGACGCATGGGACGCTTAGGCCGCGCTTGCGCACCTCCTCGCCGATCTGTTGGGCTTCTTCGGGCGTGGTGGCGGTGGAGATGACCAGGCCGCCTTTGCCCTTGGCCGTCATCAGCCCCGCGTGCTTGAAGCCGGCCTCGACGATGGCGTCGAGGGCCACGCGGTAGTCGTGCTTGTCCCACGGCCGCGTCCAGCAGCCGATCTGCCAGGCGCTCGGCTTCCCCTCCGCCCCGACGGCCGCGCGCGCCGCGACCAGACCCAGGCCGGCGGTGCCAAGCAACTCACGTCGCGTCATCGCGCATCCTCCGATCTGAAATCCGAAATCGGCAATCGCAAATCGCAAATCGGCCCCCCTCACCTCCTGCCCGGCAGACGGCCTGGGGCGAAGACGCCGTGGGGGTCCAGCGCGGCCTTCAAGCGGTGCATCAACCGCCAGTCGGCGCGCTCGGGGGCGAAGACCTCGCGGCCCTTCTTGAAGTCAGCGGGCGCGTGCTCCAGGACGACGTGTCCCCCCGCCCTCTCCACGAGGGCGCACAGCGACGCCCACTGCTCGTCCGAGAGCGTCGGCAGCCCGACGGCCACACGACCGCAGCCGAAGTCGGCGAGAACCCGGCCGTTGCTCAGGACGTCGGCTCCCTGGGAGATGAAGGCCGAGACCATATCGAGCGGCACATCGGCCCTGACGACGAAGGCGGCCTCGTGGAGCGCGGCCAGGGCTTGCGCATGCGGTCCTTCGAGGACGGGGTAGTCGAATGCCTGCCTATCGCTCAGCCCGGCCTTGAGCAGGAGCGCGGCGCAGGCGTCGAGCTGGGCGGCAACCGTGGTGCCGAAGCCCTCAAAGCCCACGGCAAGACTCCAGGTGCCAGATTCCAGATCACACGTGGGGGGACCGGGGGCGGGTTCACAGGTGACTAAGGCCGGGTCAAGCCTGGAGCGAAGGACTTCGGCGGCCGCCGCGGCACACTGCGCCAGGGTGCCGCAGGCGCGGAGCGCGCGGCAGGCCTCGGGCACCGCGGCGATGCGGAAGGTGAGCTCCGTGAGGAAGCCCAGCGTGCCGGCCGAGCCGGCCATCAGGCGCGTCACCTCGTAGCCGGCGACGTTTTTGACCACCCGCCCGCCGGCGGCGATGGGCCGCCCCTGCCCCGAGACGAATCGCAGCCCCAGCAGGCGGTCGCGCGGCGCGCCGTAGGCGAGCCGCTCCGGTCCGCCGGCGCCGAGGGCGACGGTGCCGCCGAGGGTGGAGCCGAGCCCGAGCGGGGGCCGGATGGGGAGCCATTGGCGCCTGGCGGCGAGAAGCTCCTGCACCGCGCCCAGCGTCATCCCCGCGCCCGCGGCCAGGCTCTGGTTGGCGGCATCATAGTCGGCCACGCCTGTGAGCTTCTCGCTCCGCAGCGGGACCACGGGGCGCTGTGAGAAGTTGCCATAGTCGGCCCGCCGCCCGCCGCCGACTGGCAGCAGCGCCTGGCCGGTCGCGATGGCGGCCTGCACCATCTCGCAGGCATCGGCGGCGTCCGCAGGCGTCAGCGCCGCGCCAGGGCCGGCCTCAGGCCCCGCGTGAGGCCGCCTAAGAACGGTTGTGAGGCCCACGCTCGGCCCAACGGTTGGGACAGCTTTGCCCGGGTTCATGAGGTCGGCGGGGTCGAAGGCGTGCTTGACGGCGAGTTGGAAGGCGAGGTCGTCGTCGGAGTAGATGAGCCGCATGCCCTCGAGCTTCTCCACGCCGACGCCGTGCTCGCCGGTGATCGTGCCGCCGAGGCCCACGCAGGCCCGCATGACCTCCTTGCCCGCCTCGTGGACGCGGCGGGCCTGGTCGGGGTCGCGGCCGTCGTAGAACAGGAGCGGGTGGAGGTTGCCGTCGCCGGCGTGGAGGACGTTGCCGTCGCGGAAGCCGTGCCGCCGCGCGATGGCCCCGACACGTTCGAGGGCCTCTGGCAGCCGCGTGCGCGGGACGGTGCAATCGCAGACCCAGAAGTTCGGGGCGATGCGTGCGAGCGCGCCAAAGGCCCCTCGGCGGCCGGCCCAGAGCTGGTCGCGTTCGGCGGAGTTCCTCGCCCGGCGGATGCTGCGGCAGGCGTTGGCCTGACAGAGCTCCTCGATGCTCTGCGCCTGCGCGTCGAGGCCGGCGGCGGGGCCTTCGACCTCGATGATGAGCACCGCCGCGGCGTCGCTCGGATAGCCCGCTGGAAAGCTCTCCTCCACCGCGCGGATGACGGGATTGTCCATCATCTCCAGCGTTGCGGGCACGATGCCGCGCGCAATGATGTCCGAGACCGATTGCGCTGCGGCCCCCGTGCTGTCGTAGACGGCCAGGAGCGTGATGACCGTTTCGGGCAGAGGCAGGATGCGGACGGTCATCTCGGTGACGATGCCGAGGGTGCCCTCGGAGCCAACGAGCAGGCCGCGAAGGTCATACCCTGGCGTGTCGAGCGCCGCGCCGCCGACGACGGCCACCTCGCCACTGGGCAGGACGACCTCCATGCCGAGCACGTGGTTGATGGTGACGCCGTACTTGACGCAGTGCGGCCCGCCGGAGTTTTCGGCGATGTTGCCACCCATCGTGGCGGCCTTCTGGCTCGCCGGGTCGGGCGCGTAGAAGTAGCCCAGGGGGGCCAGGGCGTTCTGAAGCTCCAGGTTCGTCGCACCCGGCTGCACGATGGCCGTCCGCCGCTCGGGCTGGACCGCCACGATGCGATTCATCCGGACCAGGCTGAGGACGATGCCGCCGTGGGTGGGCACGCTGCCGCCGGAGAGATTGGTGCCGAAGCCGCGCGGGACCACTGGCACGCCCTCGGCGAGCGCGGCCCGCACCACGGCGGCGACCTCGGCCGTGCTCGCGGGGAAAACCGTCGCGTCCGGCAGGCCGACGACCGCGGAGGCGTCGTAGGAGTAGACCTCGCGGTCGGTCTGGCCCGCCAGGACGTGTTCCGCCCCCACGATGCGTCGCAGTTCGCGCAGCAGGGAGGAGTGGATCATCGCGGTGCGTAGACCGCCGCGGCGGCCTCCAGCCCCCCGGGGTTGACCCTCACGCCCTCGGCCCTCAGGATGGCCTCGAGCGCGGTGAGGAAGAGGGTGACGTTTCTGCGGCAGGCGGCGTGGCCCATGAGGCCCACGCGCCACACCTTGCCCGCCAGCGGCCCGAGGCCGCCGCCAATCTCGATGCCGAAGCCCTCCAGGAGCGCCGCCCTCACCCGCTTGTCGTCGGCCCCCTCGGGGATGCACACGGCGTTGAGCATGGGCAGCCGCTCGGCCTCGGGCACGAGCATCCTCAGCCCCATCGCCTCCAGGCCGGCCACGAGCGCCCGATGGTGCAACCTGTGGCGCGCCCAGCGCGCCTCCAGCCCCTCCTCGGCGATGATGCGGAGCGCCTCGCGGAGCGCATAGACCATGTTGATCGGCGCCGTGTGGTGGTATCTCCTCGCGCCGCCCCAGTATTGCCGCACCATGCCCATGTCGAGATACCAGCTCACGACTGGCGACTTGCGGCCCTCCAGCACCTTGAGCGCCGCGGCATTGAACGACACGGGCGCCAGGCCGGGCGGGCACGACAGGCACTTCTGCGTGCCGCTGTAGACGGCGTCAACGCCGCTGGCGTCCACCGCCACCGGCATCCCGCCGAGCGATGTCACGGCGTCCACGAGGAAAAGCGCGCCCGCTCGGTGAGCGATTGCGGCAATGTCGTCCAGGCGGGTCGCCGCGCCGGTCGAGGTCTCGGCGTGGACCACCGCGACGATCTTCGGCCTTCGGCCCGCAACGGCCCGCTCCACAGCCTCGGGCGGCACCGCCCTCCCCCACTCGACCTCGACCTTGACCAGCTTACCGCCGAGGCGGTTCACGATGTCGCTCATCCGCGTGCCGAAGACGCCATTGACGCACACAACCACCTCATCGCCCGGCTCCATGAGGTTCACGAAGCACGTCTCCATTCCCGCGCTCCCCGTGCCCGAGACGGGAATGGTGAAGTCGTTGCGCGTCTCGAAGACGTAGCGGAGCAGTTCCTGGGTCTCATCCATTATGGCGAGGAACTTCGGGTCGAGGTGGCCGATGGTGGGCGCGGCGAGACAGGCGAGGACGCGGGGCGGCACGTCGCTCGGCCCCGGCCCCATCAGCACCCGTTGGCCGGGGTCCACATCGCGGAAGGCTCTAGGGTCCATGCTTCTGGTCATCTCCGATCGGTGCCTTCGAGGGGTCAACCTGGCCTCGCCATTATAGTGCGGCCTCCCCCGCCGCACAACTGTGCCGGGCGGCGTCGCGGTTTTTGCTGTTGACTCCGCGTGGGGAGGGCTTATAATCGAGCGTGGAGACGGATTCCCCCCTTCCCCGTGCGAGGCTGAGTATGGCGAAGTACGACGTGGTGGTGATCGGGTCTGGCCCTGGCGGCTACGTGGCGGCGCTGCGGGCCGCGCAACTGGGCAAGAAGGCGTGCGTGGTCGAACGCGATGCGCTGGGCGGCGTGTGCCTGAACCGCGGCTGCATCCCGACCAAGGCCCTTGCCCATGCAGCCGAGGTCTTCTCGCTGGCGAAGCACGCGGCGGACTTCGGCGTCCAGATCGGCTCGGTCGGCGTGGACTTCGCCAGGATGCAGGCGAACAAGGAGGCGGTGGTCTCGCGCCTCACGCGGGGCGTGGCGGGGCTGCTCAAGCGCGCGGCGGTGGACGTCGTCGTCGGCAGCGGCCGCCTGGCGGGCCGCAAGAGGGTGGCCGTCAGGCTCGATGCCGGCGGCGAAGAGGTCTTGGAGGCCGAAAAGGTCATCCTCGCCACAGGCTCGGAGCCGGCGCGCCCCAAGGCTATCCCGTTCGACGGCCAGCGGGTCATCACGAGCGACGAGGCGCTGAAGCTGACCAAGCTGCCCGCCAGCGTGTTCATTCTCGGCGGCGGCTACATCGGCTGCGAGTTCGCCTCGATCTTCGCCCAGCTCGGCGTGCAGGTGACGATGGTGGAGATGCTCGAGCGGCTGCTGCCTGGCCTCGACGCCGACATCGCGGCAGAGGTCACGAAGGCCCTCAAGAAGCTCAAGGTCAAGGTGCACACGGGCATAAAGATGGAGAGCCTGGCGGCCGGGGCGGGCGGCGTCGCCGCGAAGCTGTCGGACGGCTCGACCGCGGGGGCGGAGCTGGCCCTCGTGTGCATCGGCAGGCGGCTGCTCAGCGACGGCCTGGGCCTCGAGGAGGCGGGCGTGAAGGTGGAGAACGGCGCCGTGGTGATTGATGAGCACTGTCAGACGACTGCCGCGGGCGTCTACGCCATCGGCGACGTGACGGGCAAGATGCTGCTGGCCCACGTCGCGAGCGCGCAGGGCCTCGTGGCCGCCGAGCACGCGGCGGGGCTCAACAGCCGCATCAGCTACCGCTGCGTGCCCGCCGCGGTGTTCACCAACCCCGAGGTAGGCACGGTGGGGATGACGGAGGCCGAGGCCGCGGCTGCGGGCCACAAGGCCAAGGCCGCGAAGTTCCAGCTCGCCGGCCTGGGCCGGGCCGTGGCGATGGGCGAGACGGCGGGCTTCGCCAAGCTCGTGGCCGACGAGGCCACGGGCCAGGTGCTCGGGCTCCACCTGGTCGGGCCTCACGCCTCGGACGTCGTGGCCGAGGGCGCGGTGGCCATCGCCCTGGAGGCCACGGTGAAGGAGTTGGCCCACGGCATCCACGCCCACCCCACACTGCCCGAGGCGGTGATGGAGGCGGCGCGGGTGTGGCTCGGCCAGGCGATTCACGCCTAGGAAGGGCGCGGTGTGCGCTGGGTTCCGTTCGCGCTTGTCGCGGCCCTGGGGGTGCTGCTTCAGACGACGCTGATGCGCCTGGCGATCATCGGCGACGCGTTCCCCGACCTCTTGGTGGCGCTGCTGGTAACGTTCGGCCTCGGGGTGAGGCCGGCCGAGGGCTTCGTCGTGGGCGCGGCGCTGGGCCTCGGGCGCGACCTCTTCTCGGTCGAGCCGCTGGGCATGAGCACGGCGGTCTTCGCGGCGCTCGGCTGGCTCGTCGCGCGCGAGCGCCCGGCCACCCTCGCCGACCACTTCGTCGTGCGGGCCGTGATGGGGTTCCTGTGTTCGGCTGCGGCGAGCCTGGCCTCGCTCCTGGCGCTGGGGGCCCAGGGGACGGAGCTGGACTGGCGGTTCGTGGCCAGCCGCCTGGGGCTGTCGGCCCTGGCCACGGCGCTGCTGACGGCCATCCTCGGCGGGCTGATCTGGCAGCGGCCGCGATGGTTCGGGCTGCGGCGGCGCTCGGAGTTCGCAGATGTCTAGGTTCCGCATCCGCGCCATCCTCATTCTGGCCTTCGGCGGCTTCCTGATGGTCTCCACGCGCCTGTTCTACCTTCAGGTCGTGCGCGGGGAACACTACCGCGACTACGTGGAGAACGTGCGGGTGGAGACTAAGTGGACCGAGGCCGGCCGCGGGGCGATCCGCGCGGCGGGCGGCGAGCTGCTGGCCTATGACGAGCCGGGCTTTCACATCGCCATCGTGCCCAACGCGCTCCCCGACTGGCCGCTTGTGTGCAAGCCCGTGCTCAAGCTCTACGAGCTCCGGCGCCGCGAGCGGATCGCCGCCGTGCGCGACGTGACCGTGGTGGTGAAGGACCGCGCGGCCGGCGGAGGCTATGAGGTGAGCTTCGGCCTCGCCGCCACTTTTCTGCGCCTCGCCGGCACCGAGCTGGTCGAGAGCGAAGAGCAGGGCACGGCCATGGTGGTCGTGCCGAGGCGGGCGGCTGCGGTCCTCGAGGCGGTGGCGGCCCTGGTCAAGGCGCCGGCGACGGAGCTGCTCAAGGAGTTCTTCGAGGGCCTGGCGCTGGTCGGCCGCGGCTGGCGGCGGCTGGGCGAGCCGTGTGTCGTGGCGCGCGACGTCGGTTTCCTCGCCGCGGCGGAGATAGAGACGAATCCCGACCGCTACCCCGGCTTCGTCGTCGCAGCCTCCGCACGCCGCAACTACCCCTACGAGTCCCTCGCCTGCCACGCCCTGGGCTACGTCCAGCGCGTCTCCGCCGCCGAACTCGAGCGCTGGCGCGAGAGCTACAACGGCTCGGAGGCCAAGCGCTTCCTGCCCGACGACCTCATCGGCCGCACGGGCATCGAACGGGCCTTCGACTTCGACCTCCGCCCGGCACGCGGCGTTCAGACCCTCGAGGTGGACGCCGCACGCCGCACCCAAAGGGTCCTCGAAGACGTGCCGGCCGAGCATGGGGCCGACCTCTACCTGAGCCTCGACCGCGAAGTCCAAAGCGCGGCCGAGGCCGCCATCGAGGGCCACATCGGTGCCGCTATCGTCATGGAGGCCGCCTCGGGCCGCATCCTCGCCATGGCCAGCTCGCCCCGCTACAACCCCAACGACCTGCCGCGCAAGCCGCCCGACCCCAACGACAAGACCGCGCCCCTCCTCAACCGCGCCATCCAGGGGCAATACCCCCTCGGCTCGGCCTTCAAGCTCATCGAGGCCATCGGCGCCCTCGAAGACAACAAGGCCCCCGCCAGCATCGAGTGCACCGGCGCTTACCTCGGCCACCTGTGCGAAAATCATAGCGTGCCCATGCACGTGGACCTCGAGAACGCCCTCAAGCGCTCGTGCAACGTCTATTTCTACCGCACGGCCAACGAGTTCCTCGGAATAAATGGCGTGGTGAAGTGGGCCGAGCGCTTCGGGCTCGGGCAGCGTACAGGCGTCAGCCTGCCCCACGAGCGGCCAGGCTTCCTCCCCACCCCCGCCTGGAAGCTCAAGAAGTACGGCGAGCCGTGGTACGCCGGCGAGACCTGCAACGTGGCCATCGGCCAGTACCCCCTGGAGGTCACGCCCCTCCAGGTCTGCCGCTTCGTGGCCGCCATCGCCAATGGCGGGCGCCTCGTGAGGCCCAGGCTGGTGGACAAGCTGGTGGGCGCCGACGGCCGCCCGCGGACGCCCGAGGAAGACCCGAGCGAGACGCTGCGCCTGACCCCCGCCAAGCTCGACCGCATCCACAAGGTGATGCGCTCGGTGTGCCACGAGCTGGGGGGCACGGCGCGCAAGGCTTTCGGCCGCTCGGAGGCCCACGGCGACTTCGCCCAGGAGCAGGGCTACGAGGTCGCAGGCAAGACCAGCACAGCCGAGCGCGGCGGCGCTAGGGGCAACATCGGGTGGTTCGTGGGCTTCGCCCCCTGCTCCAGCCCCCGCATAGCCTTCACCGTCATGATCGAGCACGAGGAGCAGCGCATCCACGGCGCCGACGTCGCCGCACCCCTGGCCCGCCGTATCCTGGAGCGCCTCCCCGAGCGATACCTGGAGGGCGTGCCGGGGCGCGAGCTGCGCGAGCGCTTCCGCGAGCGCCTCGCCAGGCGGGAGAGCGGGACATGATCGGACGCCTCCGCCTCACCCCGCGCGACTGGTTGCTGCTGGCGGTCCTGGGGGCGCTCCTCGCCATCGGCCTGGCCTTCGTCTACAGCGCCTCTTACCGCTCCGGGCCGATGGGCGAGGGCTATTACACCTCGAGTCCCGCCAAGCAGATTCAGTGGATCGCCATCGGCCTCATCCTTGCCCTGGCCCTCCAGTTCCTGAGCTATCGCCACCTCCTCGAGCACGCCTACGCGCTCTACCTCGTCGGCCTGGGCGGGCTGGCGCTGGTGCTGTACTTCGGGGTGACGAGCGAGGAGATCATGGCCCGGCGCTGGCTCCCCCTCGGCCCGTTCCGCGTGCAGCCGTCCGAGTTCATGAAGCTATTCACCATTCTCGCCCTCGCGCGGTATCTGACGGACACCCAGGGCCAGGGGCGCCTCCTCGCGCTGGCGGTCCCATTCGGCCTCGTCGCCATTCCCATGCTCCTCATCGTCAGGGAGCCTGACCTGGGGATGGCACTGGTGTTCCTCCCCATCGTCTTTGCGATGCTCTACGCTGCGGGGGCACGCGTGCGGCATCTGGGCGCCATCGTGGCGCTGCTCGCTGTGGCCGCAACCATCGCGTGGCCCCACATCCACGCCTATCAGAAGGAGCGCGTGCGCGCGTTCCTGCTACAGGACGACCCACGCGTGCGGGGGGACCTGCGCCGCCTGGACCTCTACCAGCTCGAGCAGGCCAAGGCCGCCATCGGCTCGGGGCAGCTCTTCGGCCAGGGCTGGATGCGCGGGAGCCAGAACCGGCTGAACTACATCCCGGCGAAGACGCGGAACAACGACTTCATCTTCGCCGTGATCTGCGAGGAGTGGGGCTTCGCGGGCGCCAACTTGGTGCTCGCCCTCTACCTGCTGCTCCTCGTCCTGTGCGGGCTCGTGGCCGAGGAAGTGCGCAACGCCGCCGGGCGCCTGATCGTGGTCGGAGTCATCGCCATGCTCGGCTCGCAGGCGATCATCAACACCGCCATGGCCGCCGGCCAGCTCCCCATCGTCGGCCTCACACTGCCACTCGTCAGCTACGGCGGCTCCTCGATGCTCTCGTCGCTCCTCGGCCTCGCACTGGTCATCAACGTCAGCGCCCACAGGGGGACGAGCCTCTCCGCCGACACGTTGGGCCCCGACGCGGGCGCGCGCCGCGCGATGGCCCCGATGCCGGAAGAAACCTTCATGCGCCGGTGACAACCAACCGGTATAATGGTCCTATGGCCAGCATCGCCACCTATGATGCCATCCTCTCGCGCGTGCAGCAGCCGGCGCAGTACATCGGCCGGGAGTGGAACGCCGTGGTGAAGGACCACGCCGACGTGGACCTGCTCTTCGCCCTGGCGTTCCCAGACACCTATCCCATCGGGATGTCGCACCTGGGCCTGGCCATCATCTACGAGGTGCTCAACCGCCAGCCACACGTCGCCGCCGAGCGGGTCTTCATGCCCCTGCCCGACATGCGGGCTGAGCTTCGCGCCGCCAGCCTGCCTCTCGTGAGCATCGAGACCCGCACGCCGCTCGCCGACTTCGACGCCATCGGCTTCTCGCTCCAGTACGAGATGTGCTTCACAAATGTCCTCGCCATGCTCGACCTGGCGGGCATCCCTGTCCGCTCAGCCGCCCGCGACGAGCGCCACCCCCTCATCGTGGCGGGCGGCCCGGGGGCGATGGCCCCCGAGCCACTCGCGCCCTTCATTGACCTCTTCGCTGTCGGCGACGGCGAGGAGCTGGTGCTCGCGCTCGCCGAGGCCATTCGCTCGACCCGCGGCCTGCCGCGCGACCAGCGCCTCCGCGCCCTCGCCGAGGCCAGCCCGCACTTCTACGTCCCCGCGCTCTACCGCGAGGAGCGCGACGCGAGCCGCCGCCTCGTCGCCCTGAAGCCCCTCCACGAGAGCGTCCCCACACGCATCAGCCGCGCGGTCGTCAAAGACCTGGACCAGGCGGCCTATCCCGAGCGCCCCCTCGTGCCCTTCGTCGAGACGGTGCACGACCGCATCACGCTCGAGCTGATGCGCGGCTGCACCCAGGGCTGCCGCTTCTGCCAGGCGGGGATGACCCGTCGGCCCGTGCGCGAGCGATCGGTCAAACGCCTCCTCGAACTCGCCCACGCCGCCTACGCCGCGACGGGGCACAGCGAGATCAGCCTCGCCAGCCTCTCCTCCAGCGACTACTCGCAGCTTCGCGCCCTCATCGAGGCGATGGACGCCGCCTTCACGCCGCTGAGGGTCAACCTCGCCCTCTCGAGCCTGCGGGTGAACGACCAGCTTGCAGACCTCCCAGCCCTCATCCGAGCCGTCAGAAAGTCCACCCTCACAGTCGCCCCAGAGGCCGCACGCGACACGCTCCGCCGCCGCATCAACAAGAACATCACGACCGACGACCTCCTGTGCGGCGCCAGGCAGGCCTACCAGCAGGGCTGGCGCGCCGTGAAGCTCTACTTCATGATCGGCCTCCCAGGCGAGACCGAGGAGGACGTGGACGCCATCGTGGACCTCGCCCACCAGGTCTCCGCCCAACGCGGCGGGCGCGGCGGCGAGGTCAACGTCGCCGTCTCATCCTTCGTCCCCAAGCCCCACACGCCGTTCCAATGGGAGCCGATGGCCGAGCCGGAGGCGCTGCGGGCCAAGCAGGCGCGCATCCGCTCCCTGGCCCGCGGCCGCCGCGTGAGGTTCAAGTTCCACGACGTCGAACGCAGCCACATCGAGGCCGCCCTCAGCCGCGGCGACCGCAGCGTGGCCGAGGCCGTCGAGGGAGCCTGGCGCCTGGGCGCACAGCTAGACGCCTGGGACGAGCACTTCCGCTACCCACTCTGGCTCCAGGCGTTCGAGGCCGCAGGCATCCGCCCCGCCGACTACGCCAACCGCACCTGGGGCGAGGACGAACGCCTCCCCTGGGACCACATTGACGCCGGCGTTACCAAGGACTTCCTCCTCGCCGAAAAGCACCGCGCCGAGCGAGGCGAAACCACGGCTGACTGCCGCGACGGGCGCTGCCTGAAATGCGGCGCGTGCCTCGCGGAATAGCACCTACTATGGGTCCTATAGGTCCTATCGAGCTTCAGGAGCAGTTCCAAGCGTGGAAACACCCGTCGTCTTCCACAGCCCCGCTCGCCTCGTGGGCATCCTGCACGCGCCCGAGCGGGAGCCCCGCGGGGCCGGCGTCGTCTTCCTACACGGCTGGACGGGTTATCGCGTAGGGCCGCACAGGATTTTCGTCGAGGCGGCCCGCCAGCTCGCCGCCACGGGCTACCACTCGCTGACCTTCGACTTCCGCGGCCGCGGCGACAGCGATGGCGAGCACGAGGCGACCACCCTCGACGAGATGATCGAGGACGCGCGGGCCGCACGCCGCCTCCTCATCGAGCGCACCGGCGTGAGGGCGACCTATTGGTGTGGCCTGTGCTCGGGCGGCAACGTGGCCCTCGGCGCCGCCTCGCTCGACAAGGACGCCGCCGGCCTCATCCTCTGGTCCACCCCACTCTTCGCCCCCTTCAAGACCGGCCAGCAGGAGGTGCGGCGGCGCGGCATCTTCCTGGCCGACTACGCCCGCAAGCTCTTCCGCCGCGAGACCTGGGCCAAACTCCTCCACGGCCAGGTGCGCTTCGGCGTCATCTCCCGCGTCCTCTTCGGCCGCAGGTCCCCGGCCGGCAAGGCGCGCAACCCCAAGGACTCGCTCCGCGACATCATGAGCGAGCTGCGCGGCTGGCGTGGCGCCGCGCTCTTCATCTACGGCAGCCGCGACGACGAGGCCGTGGGCGCACCACAGTTCTACGAGCGCTACTGCCGCGAGCAAGGCATCCCCGCCACCTTCCGCACCATCGAGGGCGCCAATCACAGCTTCTACTCCGTCGCCTGGCAGGACCAGGTGATCGGCCTCACGCGCGCCTGGCTCGATGCGCAGATGCAGCGGTAGTGGCGGTGGCAGCGCTAGACCTAAGCCGGGACGCTGCGCTCAATAGAGCATGTAGGACCCATTCGTCCTATCAGAGCTGGGCCACAGGCTGGTCACGCCAGCGCCCCAGAAATAGAGAGACCTCTCTGCGGCTCACGCCCCAGAGAGGTCCCCCTATGTTCCGCAGGAACCAGCGGCTTAGAGGTCTTGCGGCCTCACGGTCGAGCGCTTGTTGGCCTTCGCGCGCGCGATGGCTTCTGCAATGATGCAGGCCACCTTGGCATTCAAGGCATCCAGCAGCTCGCCGGACATCATGGCGCCCTTGGCGCGAATGGCCGCGCGCACCTTGCTGCCCACTACCATCGGTTCTGCTTTCTTCGCCATACTTGCCCACACCCCCTAAAAGAGGTTCCTGGTAACGCTGGCTGCCCGCCCCCAATGGGCCGCAGTCCTAACGCTTACCACATACTATATAATGGCTATCGCGGCTCTTGTCAAGGGAAAAATCGCCCAAAATCGCGTTTCTTGGCCTTCCGGGGCTGATTTTGTGCCCGAAAAGCCCTTTCACGCTGCCGATCGCCCCTAAAGCGCCCTCCTCCGGACGGCTCGGCGGGCCGATCGGGGCCGGCGGCGGGGTGGCGGTCAGGCCTCTTGGAGCACGTCGGCGAGCCGCCGGTCGGCGGCCAGATCGCGCTCGCTCACAGGGATGGCCTCCAGCAGCCGCGCGATCAACTTGTCTGTCGTCACCCCCTCGGCCTCGGCGATGAAGTTGGTGATGATGCGGTGGCGCAGGACGGGGTGAGCCACAGCGCGGATGTCCTCGGTCGAGACATAGTAGCGGCCGTTGAGGACGGCTCGCGCCTTGCCGCCGAGGATCATGTATTGCCCGGCCCGCGGCCCAGCCCCCCAGCGGACGTAGCGGCGCACGAAGTCCGGCGCACCCGCCTCGTCCAGCCGCGTGAGCCGCGCCAGCCGCAGCGCGTAGCGGATCACGTGTTCCGCAACCGGCACCTTGAGCACCAGCTCCTGAAGCGCGATGATCTCCTGCGCATTGAGCACCCGCGAAAGCTCTGCCCCGTGCGGCGCCGTCGTCCGCTGGAGGACGCTGAACTCCTCCTCCTCGCTGGGGTAGTTGACGATGATCTCAAACATGAAGCGGTCGAGCTGGGCCTCGGGGAGCGGATAGGTCCCCTCCTGCTCGATGGGGTTCTGCGTGGCGAGCACGAAGAAGGGGTCGGGCAGCGGCCGCTTCTGGCCCCCAGCCGTCACCTGTCGCTCCTGCATCGCCTCCAGCAGCGCCGCCTGCGTCTTCGGCGGCGTCCGGTTGATCTCGTCCGCCAGGATGACGTTCGAGAAGATCGGCCCCTTGAGGAAGCGGAACGAGCGCTCCCCTGTGCTCCTGTCCTCCATGATCACCTCGGTCCCCGTAATGTCCGAGGGCATGAGGTCGGGGGTGAACTGTATGCGGCTGAAGCTCAGGTCGAGCGCCCGCGCCAGAGTGCTCACCATAAGGGTCTTCGCCAGCCCCGGGACGCCGACGAGGAGCCCGTGGCCGCGGGCGAAGACGGCGATGAGCAGGTGCTCGATCACCTCCGTCTGCCCCACGATGACCTTGGCGAGCTCGGCGCGGATGCTCTGGTAGGCCTGGTTGAGCTTCTGCACCGCCTCGAGGTCCGACTCAGCCGCGGCGAGAGGCACGACCCCCTCCGGTGTCTCCAATGATGCCATTCAGTCGCTCCGTTCTTCTATGGGTTTCCGGTGAGCCGCACGATGCGGAAGCGCGGCGGCTCGCCGACCACTTCGTCGCCGAACCAGGCCGGGGCGCGCGGCACGGCCGCCTCGCCCTCAATCACCGCACAGAGCGCGGGGCCGACACGGCCGAGGGCCGCCAGTACCCCCATCCCCAGCGTCAGGCGCTGCTGCACCTCACCTGTCGCACGGTCGAGCGCCGCGACATCTGCACGCCGCACCCCCGTGGTGTCGTCCACAACTGTGAGGCCAAGCACCAGGGCAGGGCCGCTGGCGTCCCAGGCCGCCAGCTCCTCCTGCCGCAGAAGGCTCTGCGTCCAGGCCACCCGGCCCGTGGAGTGCTCGATGCGTCGGGCCACGAACCGCGCGCCCTGGCGCGACGCGATGTAGAGCGCATCCGCCCCAGCCTCGGCCAGCACGAGGCGTTCGCCGCGCGCCAGCGCCAGCGACCACGCCGGCTCGCCCGTCGCAAGGTGCCGGCACTCGAGGACCTCGACACCCTGGGCGTCCACCCCGTGGAACACTGCGACCGCGCCCCCCACGCGCACCTGGCGGGCCGCGAAGTTGGGCACGTCCGCGCCCCACAGCAGCCGCCGAAGCGTCGCGTCGTAGCAGCCCACGGAACCGCTCATAGCGTAGCAGAGCCGCCCCGCCCTGTCCAGAGCCATCGCGGGGGCGCCCGCAGCGCGACGCTCGGCGGCCTCGAAGACTACCTGGCCGTCCAGAGGATTGAGCAGCAGCACCGTGGGCGGGGACGAGCTGGCCACGGCCAAGCCATGCTCCCCGAGCGTCATCTCGTGCACCGTCGGCTCGCCGAGCTGCGTTGTCCAGAGCGGCCGGCCAGTCGCGGGGTCGAGCGCCATCAGGCGCCCCAGGGCGTCGGCGAGCACCGCCACCCCCGGCGCAGCCGCCCCGAGGACCTCTGTCGCGCCGTCGGGCAGCCGCCACGACTCGTCCAGCGCCCGCGACCAGGCGACCTCCCCGTCCGACAGCCTTACGGCGTCCACGCGGCTCGCCTTGCGCACCAGGGCGTGGCCGCCGACGATGCCAACAAGGCCAACCGGCGGCAGAAGGGCGTCGTCGGTCCGCAGGCTCGGACGCGCACCCAGCTTGACCTCCACCGTGCGCATCGCCTCGTCGCGCAGGAACTCCAGTCGCACCACGGAGCCGGCCCGCCGCTCTGTGCACGTGGTGATTAGGTCCTGGGTGTCGCGCAGCCGCCTGCCGTCGAAGCTCACGAGGATGTCGCCGCCGCGCAGCCCGGCGCGCTCCGCGGGCGCATCGTTGCCGTCGCTCACCGTGCCGCGAATAAGCACGCCACCGCCAGAGCTGTCCGCATCCACGATCTGGATGCCGAGCCATCCCGGGCGGTCGGCCCATCGCAGCAAGCCGTCGGCGGCCGCTCGACACTCCAACGAGCGGCCTGCCATAACGAGCAGCTCGGCAGGCGAACCGGCGGGGTCACTCACGATGCGCAACCCTGCCGCGCCATAGTTGGGACGAATCTCCCACCCGACCCCGAACGGCGGCTTTGGCGGCGCGCCCGCGACAGGGAGCTGGCCGGGCGAGTGCCTGGCCAGGAACACGCCCGCGTCGAGCTCCGCAGCGGCCCCAGCCTGCGTCGGCACGGGCCACTCGGGGTGGGCGCGTCGAAGCCGCTCGAGAGCGCCCCGGGCCATCGCCGGCGCGCCGGCGCGCGCGTAGCCGATGGCCAACTGGTGAAGAGCCTCGGGAGCGAGGGGGGACTGCGGGTGGTCCCGCGCAAGCTGGTAGAGCCACAGGCGCGCCTCGGCCGGCCGACCAGCACGCTCGGCAAGCTCCGCCAGCCGAGCCATCGCGTCGGGGGCCGCCGCAGCATTGGGATAGCGCCTCATCACGTCCAGCAGCTCTGCCTCGCTCCCCCGCTCGAGCGCCGCGGCCGCCGCTCGGTCGTGGGCGGCATAGGGCTCGCGGCCCACCTCGCGCAGAAGCGCGCCGAGCCCGTCGCGCGCGGAGTCCCAAGCCGCGTCACCCGGCGCGGCGGCAGCAAGCACATCCTGATAAGCCGCCACCGCCGCATCCCACCTGCGCGCCGAACGCGCGAGAGCGCCACGGCGAAGCCCGAGCGTCTGACGCTCGTGGCCCTGGGGGACGAAGCGCAGAGCAGCCTCGCAGGCGGCGAGCGCGAGGTCGGAGCGGCCGGCCCGCTCATGCTGACGCGAGAGCTCGCCATAGCAGGCCGACAGCCGCCGCCGCGCGTCGGCCAGCACGGCCGCCGAGGCCGCGCCGGGCCTCCGAGCGCCCAACTCAAGCACCTTCTCAAGAGACTCGGCGGCGCCCACCGCATCGCCCGCCCAGTGGCGCTCGACAGCGAGGGCGTAGTGGGACAACGGCTCGTCTGGCTCGGCGGCCGCCTGGCGCTCGACGGCCTCCCGCCGCTCCAGAGGGGCAAAGACGTTGAGCGCGAACGGCGTGGCGACGAAGAGCTTGCCCTCGGCGATTGCCAGGTCGCCCGAGCCAATGTGTGTGGATGCGGCGGCGGGTTGCGCCCGGCTCCAGTCCTCCCAGGAGGTCCAGGCCAGCTCTCCGCCCGTCGCCGTGTGGAGGTAGATGATGCCGTCGGCAAGAGGCACGTGGAGGACGTGGCCCGCTAGCGCCGGTTGCCCGACCGCGGCCGACGGCAGCGCCACTTGCCATTCGACCTCGCCGGCCACACTCAGGCACAGGGCAGTGGAGCCAACGACGAAAGCCTTGCCATCCTGAACGCCTGCGATGTAGCGGCCGTCCCCCCGCGGCCTGCGCCACAGGAGCCGGCCCGAATCCAGCTCAATCGCATAGAGGAAGTCCGAATCCTGCGGCGTGGCATACACCACGCCGTCCGCCACCAGCGGCGTCCAGCTCCGCCAGCCGTCGTGGGGATACCAGCGCCAGCCGCCGCGTCGGGCGGCCACCTGGTCGTAGCGCGCGAGCCAGCGGATGGCCCCTGTGGCCAGCTCCACACCGGCCACGATGCCGCCGCCGGCGTTGGCCACCACAAGGCCGCGGCCCTCGGCCGGCATCCCCTCAAACCACGCCTGCGGGCGGCCCCAGCGATACAACGGGTCCGACGGCCGCCCCGCGATAAACGTCCGCCACGCGAGCGCACCGTCCCGCGCCCGAAGGCAGCAGAGGTGGAACTCGTCCCCGCCCCCGCCGCCCCGCAACCCCACGACCAGCCGCTCGTCGCACGGCAGAGGCGCCGAGGCGAACCACCCGCCGCCACGCTCACCAGGGTAAACGTCCTCCGTGCCTCGCCGCCACAACGGCTGGCCGGTCCGCACGCCCATCGTCAGGAGCTCCCCCCTGACCTCCGCACGGTCGGGCCGGGCCGCCACGAGAAACGGCAGCGAGCAGAAGACGCTATCGGCATTGGCCGAGCAGGACCAACGGCCAACGGAGAAGCCGGCCTCCGAGAACAACGGGCCACTCGTCCGCCACGCCGGACCGTCCGACCAGGGGCGCTCCCAAGCGAGTTTCCCCGTGGCCACCGAGCGCGCGGCGACACCTCTCCGCGTGGGATAAACGGCGGCGCCGCCCGCAACGACGGGTGCGACCCGCACCGCCGGCTCCCCCGTCGTCACCCGCTCGCCGTCGAGGACAAGTTGCCCCCGCGGCACGAACGTCGTCCGCGACGTCTCCCTTGCGGCGAGCGCATCGGCCCACGCCAGCGGCCCAAGGCGAATAGGGGATTGGGGACTGCGGATTGCTGATTGCTGATTGTGTCTGGAATCTGAAATCTCTGATCTGAAATCTGAAATGCGAAGCGTCCTGCCCGCCACCTCGACTTTCGCCTCATCCCCCAGCAGCTTAGCGGCCTGAGCGATGAACGCTTGGGCCGTGTCGCGGCGGCCCAGCTCAAGGAGGCACACGGCGAGCTTCGCGGCCAGAGGGCCGGGGGCGACATCGCTATCGCGGCACAACCGCAGCAGGCGGCGCCACGCCCTCAAGGCCCGGCCAGGCTCGCCCCGCGCCAGCCACGCCGTCGCCAGACGGTCGAGCGCGTTGTCACCGCAAGAGCTGAGCAGGAAGCGGCTGGCCACCTGCTCCAGCGACGATTGAGAATTGGCGGCGTAGAGCTCGGCGGCCTGCGCTTCCACCAGGTTGCGATAGGCGGCGAGGCCCTCGGGCGGCAGACCCGCCAGGCGTTCCTCGACGAAGGACTGCATTGGGACGTAGAGACGCGACGAGTGGCGGCACAACTCGCCCGGCGCCTCGTCGAGCACACGCTGATAGAGCTCGGCAGCGCGGCGCCAGTTGCGCTCCTGCTCCGCGCGCTGGGCCTCGCCGAGCACCGCCGCGGCCCGCGAGGTGGGCGAATAGTCAATCGCCACCTCGCCCGCAGGCTCCGGCTGCGCCCGCGCCGCCGGCGTGGCGAGGATGGCCTCCAGCGCCTCCCGAAGCCCGGCAGCTCCTGGCCACGGACGCCGCTCAGCGTCCGCCTCCGCCGCCGCAGCCAGGCTCACTGACAAGGCCAGGAGCGCCCGCCCCGCAATATGCATCAGGCCACCCCAATCGAGCCGCCCTACGCTCCCCCCAACCCCCATCTTATTGCCGCCGGAGTTGAGAGTCAAGGCCGCCGCCGCCCGGACGCACCTTGCCCGCGTAAAGCCTTGACATGACCAATCCAGTTGACTATATTGGTGGTAGAGATCGGAGGCACGATATGAAGACGGTTGGCATCAGTGACTTCAAGAGCCACGCGCTGGCCATGATTGACCGCGTTGCCTCGACGAAGGACGGCCTGGTGATCACGAAGCGCGGAAAGCCGCTCGTGCAGGTGATCCCGTTCCAGAGCGCGCCCTCCGACGCCACCCCGGGCCGGCTGGCGCATACACTGGTCTTCGAGAAGGACATCGTCTCGCCCCTGGGTCCGGAGCTCTGGGAGGCGTGTCGGTGAAGTACCTGATGGACACCCACGTATGGGTGTGGTGGAACGCGCGGCCCCGGCGCCTGTCTCGGCGAGTGCGGGAGCTCATCGCTGACCCGGGAGCGTACGAGGAGCTGCTGCTATCCGCCATCTCGCCGTGGGAGTTCGCCAAGCTGGTCGAGTGTGGCAGGATTGGCATCTCGTGCGACCCCGAGGCGTGGATCGAGCAAGCGCTCCAGATGCCCAGGCTGCGGCTGGTGCTACTCTCCCCGAGGATTGCCTGCCGGTCCACTGCCCTCCCGGCCCCGTTCCATAGCGACCCGGCAGACCAGATCATCGTCGCCAGCGCCAGAGAGGAGGACGCCACGGTCCTCACTAAAGACAGGCGAATCCTCACCTACCCCCACGTCAGAAGCCTCTGGTGACCTGCCCCCATCCTGATGGGACGCCCGTGGTGGCCACCGACTGGCCAGACGCATTCCGCCCTGGCCTCGACCTCGGCCACCCGCTGCGCAAGGGCCAGGAAGTCGAGGTCGCCCACGTGGCTCCCGGTCGGCCCGCCGCCTCACATGGGATACAGCGGCGCCCCTTTGGTGCCGGGCATGGGCATTTGACACCGCGGTCCGCGCGGCTAGAATAGGCGCAGGCTCCAGGTCAAGACGCTTCCGTGTGCAGGGGATCGCATGTACGAGCTCCAGGTGATGCTGGTGGCGGAGGGGCTGGCGCCACGTGCGAGATGGCCAGAACGCCTCGCCAGCTTGCTCTCGGTGGCGTGCGACATGGAGGTCTACCCGGCATCGGTGACGGGCTGCGACCGTGTGATATACTTCCTGGCCCGCTCGCCCTACGAGAAGCACCTGGGCCTGGCCTGCGACGCAACCAGTGTCCCACCGGCCTTCGACCGATTCCACGGCGCAACCGAGTCCTGCGAGCTCCAGGGCGTCCGGGTCGCGATCAAGCTCTGCCCACGGACCCAGGCCAATGCCGCGGCGCTCCGCGCGAGTATCCCCTTTCTCGCCCCGCAGTGCGTGGGGCTGGCGCCGTCTTTCGGCCTCGGCGACCGGCTGGGGCTGGCCACGCCGGGCCACGTCCGTGCGGTCCGCGGCTCGGGCCTGCGCGCCTTCCTCGCCCAGCAGTCCATCCGCGAGATGACACGGACGGGTCGCAGCCCGGCCGATGTGCTCGACGGCGCGACCTGGGGGGCGTTCCAGGAGGGCTTCCGCGAGGGCTTCGGCGCCGATGCCGACCACCTGAAGACCATCGAGGACGTCGAGGCCTGCGCACAGGCCGGCTTCACGCTGTTCACTATTGACCCGGGCGCACACGTGGACGACGCGGCCGCCGACGCGTCGGGCGAGGAGCTTGGCGCGAAGTTCAGCGCCCTGCCCTGGGACGCGCTGGAGAGCGGCGCGGCCGAGTGCCTCGCCGCTTATGCGGGCAAGAGGCCGAGGCTCGCAGAGGACATCTGCCCTACGCCGAGCGAACAAGTTGTGTTGCGCGCGGCGGCCAAGTATGGCGCCGCAATCGCCCACACGGCGCGCTTGTATCGCCGCCTGGCCGAAGTCAAGGGCAAGGAGCCTTTCGAGCTGGAGATGTCGGTTGACGAGACGGCCTCGCCGACCTCTTCCTTCGAGCATTACTTCGTGGCGAGCGAGCTGCGGCGCCTGGGCGTCCGTTGGGTGAGCCTTGCACCGCGATTCGTGGGGCGGTTTGAGAAGGGCGTGGACTACATGGGTGACCATTCGACAAGCTCAGGGCAGGCCCTGGCTGCCTTCGAGCAGTCGTTTGCCCAGCACGCCGCTGTAGCCCGCGCCCTCGGCCCCTACAAGCTCAGCATCCACTCCGGCAGCGACAAGTTCGCCATCTATCCCGTCGCCGCGCGAGTGGCGGGCGACCTGCTCCACGTCAAGACCGCGGGAACGAGCTACCTTGAAGCGCTCCGAGCCATCGCCGCGGTCGCCCCCGAGCTCTTCCGCGAAATCGTCGCCTTCGCACGCGAGCACTATGCGACGGACCGCGCGTCCTACCACGTCTCCGCCGACCCACGGCGGATGCCTTCGCTCGACGGCGTGCCGGACGGACAGCTCCCGGCCCTCCTCGACCACTTCGACGCCCGCGAGGTGCTCCACGTGACCTATGGCTCGGTGCTCAACGCGAGGGGTGACGACGGCTCGCCGCGCTTTCGCGACCGCCTCTTCAACGCCCTCCGCCAGCACGAGGACGTCTACACCGCGATGCTCGAGCGCCACCTCGGCCGCCACATCGCCCCCTTCAGGAGAGGATGAACCCATGACCCGCGACGAACTCCGCAGCCTCTTCTCCCTCGACGGCCAGGTGGCCGTGGTGACGGGTGCCGCGGGAGTGCTCTACAGCGGCATCTGCAAGGCCCTAGGCGAGCTGGGCGTCAAGCTCGCCATCCTCGACCTCCGCGCGGACGCCGCCCAGGCCGTCGCCCACGACATCGCGCAAGCAGGCGGGGAGGCGATCGGCGTGGCGTGCGACGTCCTCAAGCGCGACAGCATCGAGGCCGCGCGCGACGCCGTAATCGCACGTTTCGGCCACGCCGACATCCTCATCAACGGCGCCGGCGGCAACAACCCCAAGGCCACCGCCACCGACCAGCTCTCCTTCTTCGACATCCCCCCCGAGGCCATCCGCTGGGTCTTCGAGCTCAACTGCCTCGGCTCGCTGCTGCCCTGCCAGGTCTTCGGCCAGCACTTCGCCGACCGCAAGCAGGGGGTCATCCTCAACACCTCCTCAATGAACGCCTTCCGCCCCCTCACCCGCATCGTAGCCTACTCCGCCGCCAAGGCCGCCGTCAGCAACTTCACCCAATGGCTCGCCGTCCACATGGCCAAGAACTACTCCCCCGCCATCCGCGTCAACGCCATCGCCCCAGGCTTCTTCCTCGGCGAGCAGAACCGCTTCCTGCTGATTGACGAGAAGACGGGCGACCTGACGCCCCGCGGCAAGACAATCATCGAGCACACCCCGATGGGCCGCTTCGGCGTGCCAGACGACCTCATCGGCACCGTCGTCTGGCTCCTCTCCCCAGCCGCGCGGTTCGTCACAGGCATCGTCGTCCCCATTGACGGCGGCTTCTCCGCCTTCAGCGGAGTATGACCGTTTTCCCGCGGCATGGCCCCCAAACCTTCTGCTCTTGCTCGTAGCCCCAACGGAGCGTGCCACGACAGCCCCAGTCAACGCCCTAGGCTATGATAGCGCGCTGCTTCGGAGCGAAGAGGCTTAGCATCCGGCACCAGAGTCGGTGGCTGCGGTCTTTTCCCGGTTTTCCGCTTGAAACTTGGCGGCACACACGCTATGATGCATAGCTGCATGCGGCGCCCACAAGCCATAGAGCGCTCCGGCCCGAAGCCAGGAAAGGAACGCCCCGATGAAGAAGGCGTGCTGTCTGGGCCTCTTGCCGGCCGAGATGGAGCTTGAGGCCCGTCTAGCCCTCGCCAGAAAGGCCGGTTTCGAGGGGGTGGAGCCCGGGACGATCAAGAAGAAGGCCGACGTGCGGGCGCTGAAACGGGCTGCGGCCAACACTGGCATCGCTATCGTGGACATCATGAACTCCGACCACTGGGGCTTCCCGCTCTCCAGCCCCAAGAAGAGCGTCGTCGCCAAGAGCATCAGGGGGCTGATGACCTCGATGCACAATGCGCGCGACCTGGCCACCGATTGCGTGTTGCTGGTGCCGGCAGTGGTGACGGAGGAGGTGACGTATGAGGAGGCGCTGACGCGCTCGCAGGCCGCCATCCGCAAGATGCTGCCGACGGCCAGGAAGCTCGGCGTAGTCATCGCCGTGGAAAACGTCTGGAACAGGTTCCTCCTCAGCCCGGTGGAGTTCAAGGCATATGTGGACGGCTTTCGAAGCCCCTGGGTAAAGGCATACTTCGACGTGGGGAACATCCTGCTCTACGGCTACCCGCAGCACTGGATTCGGACGCTGGGGAGGCGGATCGCGCGCATCCACCTGAAGGACTTCGACCTCAAGACCCGGCAATTCGTGCCGCTGCGGGAGGGGAGCGTGAACTGGCCGGCGGTGCGCAAGGCCCTGGGCGACATCCGCTACGACGGCTGGCTCACCGCCGAGGTGCGCGGCGGCGACGAGGCCGTGCTCCGCGGGATTTCGGAGGCGATGGACAAGATCATCGCGGGTGAATGATGGCGGCGTCAACCAATCAGCGGCAGCTCAGCCTCACAGGGAAGCAGTGGGTCTTCCGGGACTGTGACGAACGCGCGCGCGCCGAGCTCGCGGAGGCGTTGGGCGTCTCACACCTCTTCGCCCACCTCCTGGTGAACCGCGGGTTGAACGAGCCGGCGGCGGCACGCGGGTTTCTCTACCCCGACCTCAATGGGCTGCACGAGCCTGGGTCGCTGCCCGACATCGAACTGGCGGTGGCCCGCCTGCGGACGGCGATTGCCAACCAGGAGCGCATCCTGGTCTATGGCGACTACGATGCCGACGGCGTTACCGCCATCTCACTCCTGGTGCAGATGCTACGCCTCGTGGGCGCCGAGCCGCAGGTCTACATCCCCCACAGGGTCGAGGAAGGCTACGGCCTCCACGCCGAAGCCGTGGAGGCCGCCGCCGCGCAGGGCGTCCGCCTCATCGTCACCGTGGACTGCGGGACCTCTGCTGCCGCCGAGGTGGAGCTGGCGCGGGACCTGGGCGTGGACGTCATCGTGACCGACCACCACGAGCCGTCGCATCGCCTCCCGCGGGCGGTGGCCGTGGTGAACCCAAAGCTCACGGGCAGCCTGTACCCCTTCCGGGACCTATCGGGCGTGGGCGTGGCCTTCAAGCTCGCCTGGGCGTTCGCACAGAGCTGCACCCCCGGCAAGCGGGTCTCAGAGCAGTTCCGCAAGTTCCTCCTCGACGCGATGGGCCTGGTGGCGCTGGGGACGGTGGCCGACGTTGTGCCGCTGCTGGGTGAGAACCGCATCTTCGCCATCTACGGGCTTCCAGCTCTCCGCTCCTCGACCAACCCGGGCATCGTGGCGCTCATCCGCCAGGCAGGGCTGGACGGCCGTCCGCTCACCGTGCGCGACATCGCGTTCGGAATCGGCCCGCGGCTCAACGCCGCAGGCCGCCTCGCACAGGCCGACCTCTGCGTCGAGCTGCTCACCTGCGCCTGCCCCGAGCGAGCCGCGGCAATCGCCCGCGAGCTGGACGAGAAGAACCGCGAGCGCCAGCGCATCCAAGCGGCCATCCTCGCCGACGCCCGCCGCCGCCTGGCCGACGTCAGCGACTGGGCGACCCGCCGCGCCATCGTGCTGGCCGACGAGGGCTGGCACGCAGGCGTCGTTGGCATCGTGGCCGCCAAGCTCGCCGAGGAGTTCTCCCGCCCGACCGTGCTGGTGGCCATGGACGGCGAGGTGGGGCGCGGCTCCGCGCGCTCAGTCCCCCACTTCAACCTCTTCGAGGCCATCGAGGCCTGCGAGGCGGTCCTCCTCGGCTTCGGCGGCCACAGCCAGGCCGCCGGAGTCAAGGTGCTGCGAACCAACCTCGAGGCATTCCGCGAGCTCTTCGAGGCCACCGCCACCCGCCGCCTGGCCGACTGGGAGCCGTGCGGGCGGATCGAGATTGACGCCGAGGTCGCCCTCGCCGCCCTCAGCCCGGCACTCGTCCGCGAGTTCGAGCGCCTCGCCCCACACGGCCAGGGCAACCAGCCGCCCGTCCTGGCCTGCTGCGACGTCGTAGTGGCCGGCCGGCCAACCCTCATGGGCAACCAGGGGCAACACGTCGCCTTTTGCGTGCGCCAGGGCGACAAGAGCCTGCGCGTTGTGGGCTTTCGCATGGGTGACCTCTACGAGACTATCGCCGCCGGCGAGGTCGCCTGCGACATCGCCTTCACCCCAAAGCTCAACGGCTTCCGAGGCGTCGAGGAACTCGAGCTCGAGCTGTGCGACCTGCGGCTGAGCCGAAACCAAGCCTGACAGCCGCCAACCACCCGAACGCGCGCACATCGGCTCGGGGCCAAGCCGCGACGGAGGCGAAACCACGCTTGACAGCCGCTGCCCCCATGCGTTAGATTCTCGTTGTAGAAAGAGACCTGTCCCCTTCACCGCCCGAGGAGAGCACCGCTATGGCGACCACGGACCTGTTCAAGCGGGCGATTGAAAAACCCGTCCCAATCGCCCCCCACACCTACCTGCACTTCTACAACGGCGGAAAGCTGCGGGCGAAGTTCATGGGCGAGCCAGACCCCAAGGACGACTTCCGCTCGGAAGAGTGGTTCTTCTCGACCAACCGCGCCGTGACCCCCGGCCGCGACAATCCCCCCGACAAGGGCTTCAGCCGCATCTACCTCCCCGACGGCCAAGTCGTCCTTCTCCACGACCTCCTCAAGGCGCTCCCTGTCGAATGCCTCGGCGCCAAGCACCATCAGCGCTTCGGCACCAAGCTCGGCATCCTGGTGAAAATCTTCGACGTCGGCGACGACGCCCACATCCCAGTCCACTGGCACCCCTCGCCCGCCTTCTCCAAGAAACACCTCCACGACGACTACGGCAAGAACGAGGCCTGGGTCGTCCTCGACACCCGCCCCCAGGCCAAGACCTGGATCGGCTGGAAGGAGGACATTGACCCGCGCGACTTCCGCAAGTGGCTCGAGGCCCAGGACCGCGACGAGATGCTGCGACACATGCACGAGTTCGTCCCCCACCCCCGCGACATCATCTTCCTGCGCGACAGCTACGCCCACTCGCTCGGCTCCGGCGTGTGCATCATGGAGCCGCAGGAACCGACCGACTGGAACATCTTGGCCGAGTGGGAGGGCTTCCCGTTCGGCAAGCAGGACGCCGCCTGCGGGCTGGATTGGGAGACGGCGCTGGAGGCCGTGACCTTCAAGAAGATGCCCCTCGACTACCTCAACGGCTACGTGCGCCGCACGCCCGAGGTCGTCCGCCGCGAGAACGGCAGCGTCGAGGAAAAGCTCGTGCCCGACGAGGCGAAGCAGTACTTCGACGTCAAGCGCTTCATCGTCCGCGGCCGCCTCTCGATGCCCGGCGACCAGGGCTTCTACTGCGTCGCCGGCATCAGCGGCAAGGGGGTGATGGACGGACCGTGGGGCCAAGTGCCGCTGCACCGCGGGAAGTTCTACTTCATGCCCGCATGCCTCAGCAAGCCCTACCGGCTCGCCTCCGAGGGCTCCGAGCCCCTCGAGGTCATGTGCTTCTATCCGCCCGTGGTGTGAGCGGCGGGGCAGCTCGCAGCGTCTGCCCGCTCAAGGAGGGTCAGCGTCGTCCCCCCATACTCCCTGCGGTCGGTCACTGTCAAGGGGCCGACGACGTCCGGCAGATGTGCGCGCGCGTCGTGCTGGACGATGAGGATACCCCGGGCACCCAGCGCCGCGCCGCTTGCCAGGCAGCCGAGCAGGTCCAAGACTCCTCCCTTGCCTCCGAGCATCATACGATAGGGCGGGTCGGCGAGGATGAGGTCGAAGGGGGCTCGGGCCTCGACGAGGGGCAGTGCCGCAAAGGCGTCTGCGCGCACGATCTCGGCCCTCTCGGCCAAGCGCGTGTTAGCGAGGTTAGCCTCCAGGGCGGCGAGGGCGGGGCGGGCGTTCTCGACGAAGCAGCAGAAGGCGGCGCCGCGGCTGAGGGCCTCGATGCCAAGCGCACCACTGCCTGCGAAGAGGTCGGCCACGCGAGCACCCACCACCAGGTCGCCCAGAATGCTGAAGAGCGACGTGCGGACGCGCCCGCTCGTCGGCCGCACCAGTGTGCCCCGCGGCACGACGAGCGGCACGCCGCGCGCGCTACCCGCAATGACCCGCATCGGGCGGCCCCTCCTCCTGGGCGGAAACCTGGTGGCGCTCGGCTTCGCGCAGGCCCGCCGTCGTGTGGATGTCGTCGCCCGCCAACGGCCTCTGGAGGGCGTTCAGATACTGCTTCACATAGAAGAGCAGCGCCACGGTCGCCTCCGTCGTCCGCACGAGGCGCCAGAGGATGAGCAACACCGCCAGGAAGAAGACCGGCGTCGTGAGAACGATGCCGACCTGAAGGACCGAGACGAGTTCCTTCATGAGCGAGTCCTCCGAGCCTGATGCACCTTGAGAGGGCAGCCGCCGCGACCCTGCGGCCGTGGCGATAGTAGCGCCGGCAAGCCCCTGGGTCAAGCAGCCTGGCGGGCGGCCCCATTTGACTGCGCGGAGCGGGCCGCTTATACTGCGGGAGGGAAAGGAGGCGCGCATGGCGAACGCTTCGGTCAAGTGTCCGCAGTGCGGCCACGAGTTCTCGGCGGAGTGGCGGTGGACTACGAGGGACTGGGTGCTCTACGTGGTCGCCGTTGGGCCGATTGGCCTGATGGCGCTGGCCCTCACAGCGATGGCCGTGGTGGCGGTCCTTCAGCTCCTCGGCGTCGTCAGCCGCTAGCGGCCTCATCGGCCGCCGAGCGCGGGGTAGACATGGGCTCTCAGCAACTCTCGCACGTTGACGCTGGCGGAAAGGCCCGGATGGTAGACGTGTCGCGGAAGCGCGCGACGCGGCGCCGAGCCGTCGCCGAGGCCGTGGTGAGCGTCGGCCGCGCGGTGGCCCAGGCCATCCGCGCCTGCGCCGTCGCCAAGGGGCCGGTGCTGGAGACCGCGCGGCTCGCGGGCATCCAGGCTGCCAAGCTCACGCCCCAACTCATCCCCCTGTGCCACCCGCTGAGCCTGGAACACGTGGGCGTGGACCTGGAGCTTTGCGGCACCGAGGTGCGCATCCGCGCCGAGGTGACCCTGACGGGCAAGACGGGCGCGGAGATGGAAGCTCTGGTGGCCGCGACCGTGGCCGCGCTCACGGTCTACGACATGTGCAAGGCGCTTTCCCGGGGCATCGAGATTCGCCGCGTGCGCCTCGTCGAAAAATCGGGGGGCAAGTCTGGCCCCTGGCGCCGCCGACAGGGAGCGAGCCGTGAAGATTGAGGCCATCTGCATCAGCGAGAAGGCAGGCACGCCTAAGCGGCCGGTCGAGCGCGCGACTTTTGTGGCCGACCACGGCATCGAGGGCGACGCCCACGCCGGACACTGCCATCGCCAGGTCAGCCTGCTGGCCGCCGAAGAGGTCGATCTCTGGCGCGAGCGCCTGCCGGACCTGTCGCCCGGCGCCTTCGCCGAGAACCTCCTCGTCCGCGGGCTGCAACTCGAGCGCCTGGGCCTCGGCACCCGCCTTCGACTCGCAGGCCACGTCGAGCTCTCCATCACCCAGATCGGCAAGGACTGTCACGGCCATCGCTGCACGATCTTCGAGCGGATGGGCGATTGCCTGATGCCGCGCCAGGGACTCTTCGCCCGCGTGACCCACGGCGGCGAGGCCAGGCCCGGCGACCCCATCGAGCTCCTCGAGACAGTGCCGCGCGAGACCATCCAGGCGGTCGTCCTGACCATCAGCGACCGCTGCTCGCGCGGGGAGGCGACCGACACCGCCGGCCCCGCCGTCGCCCGCCTGCTGGCCGAGGGCCTCGGCGCACACGTGTACGCCGTGACAGTCATCCCCGACGAGCGCCAGCAGATCGAAGACCACCTGCGCCACTGCTGCGACGGCCACAGCATTGACCTGGTCGCAACCGTGGGCGGGACGGGTTTCGCGCCGCGCGACGTGACCCCCGAGGCGACGCTAGCGGTCGTCGAGCGCCTCACGCCGGGGCTGGACGAGGCGATGCGAGCCGCCTCCATCGCCAAGACGCCTCACGCTATGCTCTCGCGCGGAGCCTCCGGCATCCGCAGGAGGACCTTGATCGTCAACCTCCCCGGCTCTGAGCGCGCGGCTGTCGAGAACCTCCAGGCCCTCCTGCCCGCCCTCCCCCACGGGCTCGCCAAGCTGCGGGGCGACCCCTCCGATTGCGGCCGCCCACGAGACGGAGCCTGACGTGCGCTACATACGCCAGGAGATCTTCGAGCCGATCGGCACAGAGGGCCAGCACAAGATTTCCGCGGCCTCCGCGGCAATCGTCGGCTGCGGCGCGCTCGGCACCAACATCGCCAACAACCTCGCCCGCTCCGGCGTCGGCCGCCTGCGCATCATAGACCGCGACTTCGTGGAGCTGGACAACCTCCAGCGCCAGGTGCTCTTCGACGAGGACGACGTGCGGCGCCGCATGCCCAAGGCCGCGGCCGCCGTCGAGCACCTTCGCAGGGCCAACTCTGTCATCCGCCTCGAGGCCGAGGTCTGCGAGATCTCCTCCGCCAACATCGCCCGCCTGATCGCCGGCTGCAACGTCGTGATGGATGGCACAGACAACGTGGAGGCGCGCCTCCTGCTCAACGACGCCTGCCTGGCCTCGGCCACCCCGTGCGTCTTCGCCGGCGCCGTGGGCGCGACCGCCGTGACCATGACCCTGGTGCCCGGCCAGACGCCTTGCTACCGCTGCCTGATGCCGGAGCTGCCCGCGCCCGGCACGACGCCCACCGCCTCCACCGCCGGCATCCTCCACTCGACCACCGCGGTCGTGGCCGCGCTCCAGTGCACGGCGGCGCTGCGGCTACTCATCGGCGCCTTCGAGCCGAGCGATGAGGTCCTGTGCGTGGACGTGTGGGACCGGGAGCTGACGCGGCGGCGGCTGCCGCGGCGGCCCGACTGCCCGGCCTGCGCCCACCACCGCTACGAGTTCCTCAACGCCGCGCCCGTCGAACGCGACACCGCCCCGCCAGGCACCAACTCCGTCCGCCTCGCCGGCCGCCTGGATGCTGACCCCGGCTGCCTGGCCGAGGCCTGGCGCGGGGCGGGCACCGTGGTGCTCAACGACTGGCTGGTGAGCCTGCGCGTCGGGGAGCACGAGGTCATCGTGTTCCGCGACGGCCGTTGCATCGTGAAGGGCACGGCCGACCCCGCGGCGGCGCGCTCCATCCTCAACCGCCTCCTCTCACTCGCCAGGTAGGAGTTCCCCGTGGCGCTCTACGCGCTGACGATCTTCCTCGGCGCCCTCTTGCTCTTCCAGGTCCAGCCCCTCATCGGAAAGTTCGTGCTCCCGTGGTTCGGCGGCGGGCCGGCAGTCTGGACGACGTGTGTGCTGTTCTTCCAGTTGCTGCTGCTGGCGGGCTACGCCTACGCCCACGTGTTGCGGGCCTGGCTGCCGCAGCGCAAGCAGGTGGTCATCCACATCGCGCTGCTGGCCGCAGCGCTGGCCACGCTGCCCATCATCCCGTCGGCGCGCTGGAAACCCGTCGGCGGGGCCGACCCGACCTGGGGTATCCTGGTCCTCCTCGCAGCCACCGTGGGCCTCACCTATCTCATGCTCTCCCCCACCAGCCCGCTCCTCCAGGCCTGGTTCAGCCTCTCGCACCCCGGGCGCTCGCCCTACCGCCTCTACGCGCTGTCGAACGCCGGCTCCCTCCTGGCGCTCGTGAGCTACCCGTTCCTCGTCGAGCCAGCGTTTACCTTGCGGACTCAGGCGCTCCTCTGGTCGGTCGGCTTTGCGCTCTTCACCCTCCTATGCGCCTGGGTCGCGCTCCGCACCTGGCACCTTGAGCCCCCCGCGGAGGGTGAGACGCCTGCTGCGCCGCGCCAGCAGCCAGTCGAGCAATCTGAAGTCGGCGATCAGCAATCGGCAATCGGCAATCCTGGGAATGAGGCGTCCCCCGGCATCGGCGTCCGCCTGCTCTGGGTCGCCCTTGCCGCCTGCGGCTCGCTGATGCTTCTGGCAGTGACCAATCAGATGTGCGAGGACGTGGCGACCGTGCCCTTCCTCTGGGTCGCGCCCCTCACGCTGTACTTGCTGACCTTCATCCTCTGCTTCCACAGCGAGAGGTGGTATCCCCGAATGATCTTCTGGGTGCTGCTGGCCCTAGCGCTGGGGGCCGGGCTGCCGCTCGCGAAGCTGGCGCGCAACTGGATCACCCTCGACGATAGCACGGTGGCGCTGATGGGCGGGATGCTGGGGCTGCTGCGCGAGGGGGTGGATGTTCCCCTTCTGATGCAGATTCTCGGCTACTCGGCCGGGCTCCTTATCTGCTGCATGGTGTGCCACGGGGAGCTTGTGCGGCTGAAGCCCAGCCCGCGGCACCTCACGTCGTTCTACCTGCTGGTGGCTGTGGGAGGCGCGCTCGGCGGGGCGCTTGTCTCCCTCGTCGCCCCAAGGGTGTTCCGCGCCTATCTCGAGCTCCACGTGGGCATGTGGCTCTGCGCCGCCCTGGCCATCGTGGCGTTCTGGGCCGACACCAAACCCCACCGCGGCTGGCAGCAGCGCTGGTGGGTCGGCCTCTACCCCCCGGCTTTCGTCACCATCCTCGTCATCCTGGGCATGGCCCTCAAACGGGACGCCGACGACACGCTCAAGGGCGCCTCGCTGCTGACCCGCAACTTCTACGGCGTCCTGCGGGTCACTGAGTACTACGAGGACGACCCCGAGCGGCATTACTACAGCCTCCAGCACGGGCGCATCTCGCACGGCAACCAGTACGCCGACGAGGAGAAGCGCAAACAGCCGACCTCTTACTACGGCGAGAAGAGCGGGGTGGGCCTGGCCATCCTGGGCCTCCGCGGCGACGGCGCGAGGCCCCAGCGCATCGGCGTCGTGGGCCTCGGCACAGGCACCATCGCCGCCTACGGCCGCGCGGGCGACCACTACCGCTTCTACGACATCAACCCCGATGTGGAGCGCATCGCCGAGACGTGGTTCCACTACCTCGGCGACCTGCGAGCGCGTGGCGGCAACTGCCACGTGGTGCTGGGCGACGCCCGCCTCTCGCTCGAGGCCGAGGCCGCCCGGGGCGAGGCCCAGGGCTTCGACGTGCTCGCGCTCGATGCCTTCTCCAGCGACGCCATCCCCGTCCACCTCCTCACCCGCGAGGCATTTGAGCTCTACGTCAAGCACTGCCTCGCCCCAGGCGGCGTCCTGGCCGTGCATATCTCGAACCGCTACCTCGACCTCGAGCCCGTCGTGCTCGCTCAGGCCGACCACCTCGGCTACCAGGCCGTCGTCGTCGAATCCAAGTCCGATAGAGACAGGCGACTCGACTCCGCGACCTGGGTCCTCCTGACCCGCAATAAGGAGTTCCTCGACTCCGAGGCGATCCGCCAGATCGTCGAGAAACGCCAGAGAGCGAGCGAGGGCGCGGGGGATGAGGATCAGGATGAGGATGGGGACGGGGATGCTGAGGCGACCAGGCTCGAGAAGCCGAAGACCCCTCGACGCGTCCTGTGGACCGACGACTACAGCAACCTCTTCCAGGTGCTCAAGAGGTGAGCGACCCGCGGCCCACCCGTGACGGATGAGCCGCTGGGGATCAGGTCTTGCGCTTCTCGAGCCGCATGTTGAGGCACAGGCCGCGAATCTCGTTCATCAACACCTCGAAGGACACGGGCGTGCCGGCCTTGAGGGTGTTCTCGCCCTTCACCATGGATTCGTAAATCTTGGTGCGGCCCTCCACGTCGTCGCTCTTGACGGTGAGGAGCTCCTGGAGGATGTGTGAGGCGCCGTAGGCCTCGAGCGCCCAGACCTCCATTTCGCCGAAGCGCTGGCCGCCGAAGCGCGCCTTGCCGCCCAGGGGCTGCTGAGTGATGAGCGAGTAGGGGCCGGTGGCGCGCGCGTGCACCTTGTCGTCCACCAGGTGGTCGAGCTTGAGCATGTAGTGGTAGCCGACGGTGACCTTCTGGTCGAAGGGGCGGCCTGTGCGACCGTCGTAGAGGGTGGTCTTGCCGTCTTCGGGGAGGCCGGCCTCCTTGAGGCACCCGCGGATCTGCTCCTCGGTGATGCCGTCGAAGACCGGGGTGACGACGCGGTAGCCGAGGGTCTTGGCGGCCCAGCCGAGGTGGGTCTCAAGCACCTGGCCGATGTTCATGCGGGACGGGACGCCGAGGGGGTTGAGGACGATGTCAATCGGGGTGCCGTCTTCGAGGAAGGGCATGTCCTCGACGGGGAGGATTTTGGCGATCACGCCCTTGTTGCCGTGGCGTCCGGCCATCTTGTCGCCGACGGAGAGGACGCGCTTGGTAGCGACGTAGACCTTGACGAGCTCGAGGACGCCAGTGGGGAGCTCGTCGCCGCGGCGGAGCTGGTCCACGCGCCGGTCGCGCTCGTCCTTGACCAGGTCAATCTCGTCGGCGCGTTCATCGTAGATGGCCATGATGGCGTCATGCTCTTTGGTGGACTTGGTGCGGACGTCTTCGGGGTCGAAGCGCTCTTCGAGCTCGATGATCTGGTGGGGGGTGAGGCCGGCGAGGTCGGAGTAGCAGGTCCCGGTCTGCTGGCTGACCACCGGGCCGCCGAGGGCCTTCTGCATCTCGGCCATCATCTCTCGGAAGAGCTGGACGATGCGCTCGTTGTAGGCGGCGCTCTCGCGCCGCAGGTCCTCGCGGTCCTTGGCCCGCTGCTCCTCGGGCAGGTGGCTGCGCCGCGAGAACTTCTGCGCCTCGATCACGATCCCGTCCACGCCTGAGGGCACGGTGAGGGAGTCGTTCTTGACGTCCTCGCCGGCCCTGCCGAAGATGGCCAGGAGGAGTTTCTCCTCGGGCGAGAGCTCGCTCTTGGACTTTGGGGAGACCTTGCCGACGAGGTAGTCGCCTGGCGAGACGCGGGTGCCGATGCGGACGATGCCCTCCTCGTCGAGGTTGCGGAGGGCCTTCTCGGAGACGTTGGGGATGTCGCGGGTGAACTCCTCGCGTCCGAGCTTGGTCTCGCGGATTTCGACCTCGAACTCCTCGACGTGGAGCGAGGTGAACGTGTCGGAGCGCACGAGGTTCTCGCTGACGAGGATGGCGTCCTCGAAGTTGTAGCCGTCCCAGGGCATGAAGGCGACGAGGACGTTCTTGCCGAGGGCCAGCTCGCCGCCAGCCGTCGCCGCGCCGTCGGCGATCACATCGCCCTTCCGAACGCTCTGGCCCACCCGCACGATGGGCTTCTGGTTGAGGCAGGTCTTCTCGGAGAGGCCGACGAATTTCCGGAGCTGGTATTCGCGATCGCCGACGACGATACGGTCGGCCGACACGTAGGTGACGACGCCGTCCTCCTCGGCCACGACGACCATGCCGGAGTTGCGGGCGACCGGCTTTTCCATGCCGGTGGCGATCAGGGGGGGCTCGGTGGTGAGGAGGGGGACGGCCTGGCGCTGCATGTTGGAGCCCATGAGCGCGCGGTTGGCGTCGTTGTGCTCTAGGAAGGGGATGAGGGCGGCGGAGACGCCGACCATCTGCTTGGGCGAGATGTCCACAAAGTTCACCTCGGCGCGCGGGACGTAGATGAAGTCGCCGCCGCGTCGGACCAGGACGCTTTCGGGGATGATGCACCCCTGCTTGTCAATCGGCGTGTCGGCTGGCGCGATGCAGACGTTGTCCTCCTCATCGGCGCGCAGGTAGCGGATGTCCGGGGCCTGGCGCCCGTCCTCCTGGCGCATGGCCAGCTTGCCGCGCTCGACGCGGCGGTAGGGGGTGACGAGGAAGCCGTACTCGTCCACGCCGGCGAATATGCCGAGGGAGACGATGAGGCCGATGTTGGTGCCTTCTGGAGTCTCGATGGGGCAGATGCGGCCGTAGTGAGAGGTGTGGACGTCGCGGACGTCGAAGCCCGCGCGCTTGCGGTTGAGGCCGCCGGGGCCCAAGGCGCTCAGGCGCCGCTCGTGGGTGAGCTGCGAGAGGGGGTTCACCTGGTCAACGACCTGCGAGAGCTCGCCGCGGCCGAAGAAGTACTCGATGGCCGAGGAGATGGTGCGCGAGTTGATGAGCAGGCGGGGCGTCATGTTCTCGACGTCCTTGATGCTCATCCGCTCCTGGACGGTGCGCTTGAGCTTGAGGAAGCCCTTGCGGAGCTCGTCGCCGGCGAGCTCCTCGATGGTGCGCACGCGGCGGTTGCCCAGGTGGTCAATGTCGTCTATCTCGCCCTTGCCGGCGCGGAGCCGGATGATGTAACGCAGCGCGTTGACGATGTCCTCCGGGCGGAGGGCCATCTCGTCCTCTGGCACGCTCTGGGCAAACTTGCGGTTGAGGCGGAAGCGGCCGACGTTGCCGAGGCGGTAGCGCGCGGTGTCGAAGAACTTGTCCTGGAAGAACTGCTTGGCCTTCTCGATCTGCGGGGGGCTGCCTGGGTGGAGCCGGCGGTAGATGCGCAGGAGGGCCGAGTCGTGGGAGTCGGTGGAGTCCTCGGCCAGGGTGTTTAGGATGAGGGGGTCGCCAACCTCTTTGAGGACCTCGATCTCTTCGAGCTTGGAGCTCATGAGGACGCTGATGATGCTTTCGGGGATGGCCTGGCCGGTGGGGACGAGGACCTCGCCGGTCTCGGGGTTGACGAGCGCTCCGACGACAACGCGGTTGCGCAGGCGCGCGGCGGCGCCCTTGGAGCTGAGCTTGACGACCTCGGTCTCGTAGAAGAGGCGCAAGAGGTCGCTCGTCGTCGAGTAGTCCGGCGACATGGCGCGCAGGAGCGTGGTGGCCGGGAAGCGCCCGCTCTGGTCAATGCGGACGGTCAAGACGTCCTTCTTGGAGACCGAAATCTCGATCCAGCTCCCGCGCTCGGGGATGATGCGGCAGGCGTGGAGCCGCTTGCCGCTGGGGTGCACCTCTTCGCTGAAGTCCACGCCTGGCGAGCGGTGGAGCTGGGAGACGATGACGCGCTCGGCGCCGTTGATGATGAACTCCCCGCCACCGATCATGATGGGGATTTCGCCGACGTAGACGTCTTCCTCGACCGGCTGCGGCTTGTCGAGGCGGCAGCGGATCTTGAATGGGTAGCCGTAGGTGAGGCGCAGGCGCCGGCACTCGTCGGGCGTGTAGCGGGGCCGCCCCAGCTCGTAGTAGAGGTAGGTCAGCGAGAGCTGGCCATCGTAGCTCTCGATGGGGAAGGTCTCGCGCAGGATGGCCTCGAGGCCCCGTACCGCGCGCTGGCGCGGCGCGACGTCCTTCTGAAGGAAGTCGCGGTACGACCTGGTCTGGATCTCCACCAGATCGGGCACCTCGAGCGCGTCGCCCACTCGGCTGTAGTCGCGAATCTCCATCTGGGGTCCCCAGGGGAAAAGGATGCTCAGGCGGGCAGCCGCCGCCCAGCCGGCCGGTCTGACGACGCCGCACCGGGGTGCCGCAGCGCGCACGCCCAGCGGCCGATCGCCTCGGAGAGGCGTTCGCTGGGCCGCTGGGCGCCCGGGGTTGCCCGGTCCTGGCAGTTATTTGATCTCAACCTTGGCTCCGGCCTTCTCGAGGGCCGCCTTGATCTTCTCGGCCTCTTCCTTGGTCGCGCCCTCCTTGACGGCCTTCGGGGCGGAGTCCACGAGGGCCTTGGCCTCCTTGAGGCCCAGGCCGCTGATGACCTCGCGGACGGCCTTGATGACCTGGATTTTCTGGGCGCCGGCGTCCATAAGGTGGACGTCGAAGCTCGTCTTCTCCTCGACCGGCTCGGCGGCGGCGGCAGCAGCCCCTGCACCCGGCGCGGCCACCACAGCCATGGGCGCCGCAGCCGTCACGCCGAACTCCGCCTCCAGGGCCTTCACCAGCCGCGCGAGCTGGAGGGCCGGCAGCCTCTTGACAATCTCGACCACCTGCTGGGCGTCGGCCGACAGCTCGGCGGCCGCTACCTCCTGTCCCATGAATGTGTCTCCTTGGGGGTTGAATTCGCTCCGGGCACTTCGCCCCGATTACCCTTGCTTCTCCTGCTTGTCGGCAACCGCCTTGAGCGTGCCGATGAACTGTGAGAGGATGCCCTGAAGTGCGCCGACGAAGCGCGAGAGGGGCGCTGCCATGGCGCCGAGCACCTGGCCGCGCAAGACCTCGGTCGAGGGCAGCGTGGCCAGGGCCTCCACGCCGTCCGGCCCCACCACCTCCCCCTCCACCACCGCGCCGCGCCACTTCAGCGCGCGCTCCTTCTTGCCCCAGTCGCGCAACAGCCGCGTGATGGCCGCGGGATCGGCGCCATAGACAAACGCGGTCTGCCCCACGAGGAGCTTTGCGACCCGTCCGAGGCCCAGCTCCCCCAGGGCGAGGGCAGCCAGGGAGTTCTTGACCACGAGCATGTCGGCGCCCTGCTCGCGGAGCCTGGCCCGCAGGCCATCGGCCTGGCGGGCCTTCAGCCCGGTGAAGTCCACCAGCACGGCGTTGGGCATTGCGCGGAAGCTCTCGCGCAACTCGTCCACCGTGAGCTTGTTGATGACGCTGGGCATGCGCTGCCTTCTCCTGGTCGCTGTCACGAGACCGCGAGGCGGATCCCCGGCCCCATGGAGGTGGAGACGGACACGCCGAGGATGTAGCGCCCCTTGGCCGAGGCCGGCTTGGTCTGGCGGATGCGCTCGATGAATGCCTCGATGTTGGCCTTGAGGTCCTCGGGTGCAAAGGACTTCTTGCCGACCGGGGCGTGGACGTTTCCGCCGGCGTCGGCCCGGTACTCGAGCTTGCCGGCGCTGAACTCGCGGACCGCCGCCTCCACGTCGTCGGTCACGGTGCCGCTCTTCGGCGACGGCATGAGGCCCTTTGGGCCGAGGACGCGGCCGAGGCGGCCCACTTGCCGCATCATGGCCGGCGTGGCGATCGCCACGTCGAAGTCCATCCACCCGCCGGCGACGCGGTCAATGAGTTCCTGGCCCCCGGCCTCCACGGCGCCCGCGGCCTTGGCCTTGGCAGCCACCTCGCCCTCGGCAAAGACTACAACGCGCAGCGTCCGCCCGATCCCCTTCGGCAGCGAGAGAGTCCCCCGCACCGCCTGGTCGGGCTTCTTGGGGTCCACCCCCAGGTGGAAGGCGATCTCGACCGTCTCGTCGAACTTCGTGCTCTTGAAGCTCTTGAGCAGTTGGACCGCCTCGTCCACGCTGTAGGCCTTCGCGGGGTCCACCTTCTGCGCGGATTCCAGATAGCGCTTGCTGTGCTTCATAGTGCGTGGGCCTCTAGCTTTCGACGATCTCGATGCCCATCGAGCGCGCCGTGCCGGCGATCTGCCGCACGGCGGCCTCCAGGCTGCCTGCATTGAGGTCCGCCATCTTCTTGCGGGCGATCTCCTCGACCTGGGCGCGGGTGACTCGCCCGACCTTGTCGCGGTTGGGCGTGGCGGAGCCCTGGACAATGCCCGCGGCCTGCTTCAGCAGCACCGATGCGGGCGGAGACTTGGTGACGAAGGTGAAGCTCTTGTCGGCGAAGATGGTGATCTCCACCGGGGTGATCATGCCCTGGGCGGCGCGGGTCTGGTCGTTGAAGCGGCGGACGAATTCGCCAATGTTGACGCCGTGCTGCCCGAGGGCCGGGCCGACGGGTGGCGCCGGCGTGGCCTGGCCGCCCGGCACCTGTAGCTTCACTTTGGCGATGACCTGTTTGGCCATCCTAGATGCTCTCCAATTGCCAGTATTCCAGCTCGACCGGGGTGGGCCGGCCCAGGATGCTCACGATGACGCGCACCTGCCCCTTCTCCGGCCAGATCTCCTCGATCTCGCCGTCGAAGTTCTGGAAGAGGCCCTCCTTTATCCGCACGCGGTCGCCGACGGAGAACTTGATCTCGGTGGTGGGCTCCTCCTCCGTGCGCTCGGCAGCCGTGAGCATCTTTTCGACGTCTTTGGCGGGGATCGCCACGGGCGTGTTCCCCGTCCCCAGCACCCCGCCCACGCCGGGCGTCTCGTTGAGGATGCCCAGCGTCTCGTCGTTGAGCTCCATCTCCACCATCACGTAGCCGGGATAGACCTTGCGCTCGCGCACCGTTGTCGAGCCGCGCTTGATCTCCTTGACCTTCTCCGTGGGCACCAGCACCCGCGCGATCAGGTGCTCCAGGCCCCCAGCCTTGATGCGCTTCTCCAGGCCCTCCTTGACCTGGTCCTCGCGGGCCGTCTGCACTCGGAGCACGTACCATTTCATCTATGTGCCGTCCGCCTTCGCCGGGATGCCCGGCTAGTAAATCCCCGCGAGCCGGGCAAGGGCCAGGAGCACCCAGTCGGTCACGAAGATGAACACCGAGAGCATGGCCACTGTGACGATCACCACTGTGGTCGAGGCGACGACCTCGGCCCGCGTGGACCACGCGACCTTGCGCATCTCGAGCTGGGTCTCGATCAGCAGCTCGCCCACCTGGGGGTGGAAGAGGGCCAGGTAGATGGGCAGCGCGATGAAGACGGCGGCGACCAGCGCCGTGGCGATGGCCTGCGCCACCAGCCCCCAGCCCCAGCCGCCGGCGGTGAACCACATCTGGCGCGTGGCCCAGCCGCCCAGCAGGATGACCACCACGCAGGCCACCCCGCGGGCCGCAGCGCCCTGCCCCTTCTTGTAGACGCTCAGCGCCATTGGCGAAACTTCCTCACACCGGTGCCCCCGGGCCCCACGGCCCCAGGGATGCGCTGGCAGGCCACGAGGGAGTCGAACCCCCAACCGGCGGATTTGGAGTCCGCTGCTCTACCATATTGAGCTAGTGGCCTCCGTACGGCGCCTATTTTCGCCGCTCCTTGTGGAGCGTGTGGCGCCGCTCTCGACGGCAGTACTTCTTTAGCTCCAGGCGAGCCGTGCCGCCCTTGAGCCGTTTGCTGGTGCGGTAGTTCTGCTCCCCGCACTCGGTGCACTCCAGGGTCACGTAGTCGCGAGCCTGCGCCTTCTTGGCCACGGTGCGGCCCCTACTTGAGGATCTTGGTCACGACGCCGGCGCCAACCGTTCGCCCGCCCTCGCGGACGGCGAAGCGGAGCCGCTCTTCCATGGCGATGGGGGTGATGAGCTCGCACTCCAGCCGGCAGTGGTCGCCGGGCATGACCATCGCCTGGTCCTTAGCGATGGGCTTGCCGTCGGCACCGATCACCTCCAGCACGCTCCCGGTCACGTCGGTCGTGCGGAAGTAAAACTGCGGGCGGTAGCCGGCGAAGAAGGGCGTGTGGCGCCCGCCCTCGTCCTTCGACAGGATGTAGACGTCGCACAGGAACCTGGTGTGGGGGGTTACGCTGCCTGGGGCGGCGAGCACCTGGCCGCGCTCGAGCTCCTCCTTCTCGACGCCGCGCAGGAGCACCCCGATGTTGTCGCCTGCGATGCCCTCCTCGAGGGTCTTGTTGAACATCTCGACGCCGGTGACGACAGTCTTGCGCGTCTCGGGCTTCAGGCCGACGATCTCCACCTCGTCGCCGACCTTCACCACTCCGCGCTCCACGCGGCCCGTGCCCACCGTGCCGCGGCCCTTGATCGAGAAGACGTCCTCGACAGGCATAAGGAAGGGCAGATCGGTGTCGCGCTTGGGCTGCGGAATGTAGCTGTCCACCGCCTCCATCAGCTCGAAGATGCACTTGCACTCCGGCGCGTTGGGGTCGCCGGCCTGCATTGCCTTGAGCGCGCTCCCGCGGATGATCGGCACCTCGTCGCCTGGGAACTCGTACTTCTTCAAGAGGTCCCGCAGCTCCAGCTCCACGAGGTCGAGCAGTTCGGGGTCGTCAACGAGGTCCGTCTTGTTCAGGAAGACCACGACGGCTGGGAGGCCGACCTGGCGGGCCAGGAGGATGTGCTCGCGGGTCTGGGGCATCGGGCCGTCGTCGGCGCCCACGCACAGGATCGCGCCGTCCATCTGGGCCGCGCCGGTGATCATGTTCTTGATATAGTCGTGGTGACCGGGGCAGTCAATGTGCGCGTAGTGCCGCTTGTCGGTCTCGTACTCGACGTGTGCCACCTGGATGGTGAGGGTCTTGGTGGCGTCGCGCACCAGGCCGCCCTTGGCAATGTCGGCATACGACTTGGCCTTGGCCCGGCCCATCTTCGACAGGACGGACAGGATGGCCGCCGTCAGGGTCGTCTTGCCGTGGTCAATGTGGCCGATGGTGCCAACATTGACGTGCGGCTTCGTGCGCTGGAAGACCTCTTTCGCCATGAAACCGTCCTCCTTCAGTGTTCCCCGCTTCTCCGGGGGCGCGGGGCTGCCCCATTGACTGCCTCGTCACATTCACGCAACCGCTGTGGAGCTGGTGCTGGGAATTGAACCCAGGACCTCCTCCTTACCAAGGAGGTGCTCTACCTGCTGAGCTACACCAGCGGTGCCATTGCCGATTGCCACTTTCCGATCTGCGGTCTCAATCCGAAACCCCAAGTCGCAAATCACCAATCCGCAATGCCCGCCTTCTGGAGCGGGCGAAGGGAATCGAACCCTCATGGCTGGCTTGGAAGGCCAGGGCTCTACCATTGAGCTACGCCCGCCTGGGCCTCCATGCTCCACGCCCGCGCCAGAGTGGGGGGAGCAGGATTCGAACCTGCGAAGGCATCGCCAGCAGATTTACAGTCTGCCCCCTTTGGCCGCTTGGGTATCCCCCCATCCCATGCGCATCACGCCGCGCGCACCTGAGCTAGCGGTGGGAATCGAACCCACAGCCTGTGGTTTACAAAACCACTGCTCTGCCAGTTGAGCTACGCTAGCGCTGCGTAAAACATACATTATAGAAAAAGCCGCCGTCGTGTCAAGCACAAATTCACCCGGAGGCATTTGCGTTGTCTGCGGTTGGGCGTTTCTGGAGCGAGGGGAGGAGGTCGCGTGGGCGGGTGGATTGGCCTTCATGCGGCATAGGACAGGCTCAGGACGCTCCGGAGGGCCGCGCGGAGCCACCCCGGGCCATATGCCCTCCCTGCCCTCCCGTCCCGGCACGCTTCACACGGCGCTCAGGCGGCACGGACAAGGCAGCGGAGAGCCTCCTC
>Ga0101944_10000737_pt1 | contig 87542 bp, 74 predicted proteins | sample DewCreD2012metaG_FD_75245 | JGI IMG/M metagenome (GOLD analysis project Ga0101944, IMG submission 75245) | Hot spring sediment bacterial and archeal communities from British Columbia, Canada, to study Microbial Dark Matter (Phase II) - Dewar... ... | reverse complement strand
GTCGGCGTGCCCTTGAAGACCATGTGCTCCAGCAGGTGAGCCATGCCGGTCTCGCCGTAGCCCTCGTGGCGGGAGCCGACGAAAACGGTCAGATTGATGGTAACGGTTGAGGTCGAGGGGTCGGGGAACAGGAGGATGCGCAGGCCGTTGTCCAGGCGGTATTCTGTGATACCCTCAATGGTGACGACCTTCTTCGGCGCTGCCGGGGCGTCGGCAGCCTGCAGCGACGGGGCAAGCAGGGCGAGCAGGCAAAGCAGCAGCAACCCCGTGGCCGACCGGCGGAGGAGTGGGTAGCGATTCATGTCGAAGACTCCCGTGGGTCGATAGATTTTCTGGCACAATCCGGGCGTTCGGTCCACCCATCGTGGTTGGTCCGGTGTGCGTCGTCAATCAAAAAGCGGGCCCGGACAATCTTGACCAGCCGGACGACTTTCCGCATATTCCCCGGCCCGACCGCGCGGCGGCGTTTCGCTGGAAGATTCGGGCTGAGAAGCCCGGGGCGTACCGGGGGGTTGTGCGGTTATACCTGGAAATCCCATCGAATGAGGGTGGGGAAGTAGAGCAGGAGATTCTGCTGGCGCGTCCCATCCAGATAGAGGCTGTCTCTGTGATCGGCCTGCCGGGCGCGGCGGCGCGCGGGTTGGGTGCAGTTGGGCTGTTGGCGAGCGCGGCGCTGGGATATTCCTGGGCCCTGCCGCAAATGAAGCGGTTATGGCGGTTGAGGGGTGGGCAGAAGACGTAGTGCGCCGCCTGGGATGGGATTATATTGTGAAAAAAGTCACATCTTCAGTTTTCTGGATGAATATTTCACAGAATAGGAAGAAGATCACATCCAGAAGGCGGCTGAACTTGTGATAAAATTTATTAAGTTTCGCTTAAGCCAGAGAATCTTCACCGGGTTTTGGTTGATGCAAAATGCTCACGCCATGGAGCGTTTTGCCCCAGTGATTCGCCGGGTCTACCAGCGCTTTGGGTTTAGATGCTCTCGGCGAATTCCCTGGAACAGGAGAGAGTTTCGTTCTTCAGGCATACCAACGGCGTCACTTATTGGTAGAGATGGGATTTGGCCTTCATTCTGGCTCCACTGCCTACTACGTAAGGAAAGACCGTGCGTAGAGCCATCTAAGAACCGGATACTCTCTTTTGTTTTTGGTTAACAAGGAGAAGTTGAATATGCTCGATCAGTGGTTATTTGTTGGCCTGTTTGCCATCATCGCGCTGCTGCTGCCGGGCGTTGCCATTTACCTGGCCGGCGTCTTGGGACCGAAGAAGCCGAACGAAGCCAAGCGCACCATCTACGAATGTGGGATCGAAACGGTTGGAGAAACCAAACTTCAGTTCCGCGCTCAATATTACGTTTATGCGCTGGTTTTCCTGATTTTTGACGTGGAAGCCGTTTTCCTGTTCCCCTGGGCGGTGGCTTATGGTCAGTTGGGCTTATACGCCGTGCTGGAAGGCCTGTTGTTCGCTCTGATCCTGGCGGGCGGCCTGGTATATGCCTGGAAAAAGGGCGCGCTGGAGTGGAAATAAGCAGTATTTCAGACCAGCCTTAAGAGAGGGTAAAGAACTATGCCGAACTTCTGGCAAGACCCAATTGGTTTCATCGCCGCCTGGCTGCATTCGGTGCTAACGGGATGGGGCCTGCCGACAGAGGTGGTGGATTTCTTGCTGGCTCTGCTGGGCGCGGGAGTCATTGCGCTGGGCGCCATGCTGTTTGTGATCTTTCTGATCTGGTACGAGCGCAAGCTGATTGGCCGCATTCAAGACCGCTTGGGCCCCAACCGGGTTGGCCCGTATGGGATTTTCCAACCGTTTGCCGACATGCTCAAGATTTTCACCAAAGAGTATATCACCCCAGAAGGCGCGGATCTTGTGCCTTATAATCTGGCGCCCATCCTGGCGGTGGCTGCGGTGCTGCTGATCTGGGCGGTGATCCCCTTTGCCCACAATATCGTGGGGGTGGATTTGCCGGTGGGGCTGCTGTTTGTCATCGCGGCGGGTGGTTTTGGCGAACTGGCGATCATGCTGGCGGGGTGGGGGTCGAACAACAAATACGCCCTGCTGGGTGGCTTTCGCGCGGTGGCGATGCTCATTTCCTACGAAGTCCCCATGATATTCACCATGCTGGTCCCGGCGATGATGGCGAACTCGCTTAACCTGAATGATATCGTCCGGGCGCAAACCGTCCCATTTCTGTTGACGGCGCCGCTGGCGGCTATCATCTTCTTCATCACCCAGGTGGCCGAAGCCGCGCGCTCGCCGTTTGACGTGGTGGAGGCCGACTCGGAACTGGTGGCCGGGTTTATGACCGAATACGCCGGGCTGAAATTCGGCATGTTTTACGTGGCCGAGTTCCTCCACGCCTTCACGATTTCAATGCTGTTCTCAGTGCTGTTCCTGGCGGGCTGGCGCGGGCCGGGGGCCGAGCAGTTCCCGCTGTTGGGCGTGCTGTACCTGTTTATCAAGACCTTTGTGGTGTATTTCATCGTCATCCTGCTGCGCGGTTCACTGCCGCGCTTCCGCATTGACCAGACCCTGGACCTGAGTTGGAAAGTGCTGACTCCGCTCTCGCTGGTGGCCGTGTTTTTGAACGCGCTGGTGTTAAAGGCGCTGGTCGAAGCCGGCCTGGGAGGTGACAGCCTGGGAGCGCAGTTGCTGCGCGCCGTGATTCTGCTGGCGGCCAATGTGGGGGTGATCTGGCTCAGCGGTCAGCTGATGGGTCAAGCGACGCTGCGCGAGCGCCCGGTGGTGAGCGGCCCGCGCCCGCTGGCCGTTAGCCGCCCGGTGGTGGAACAACAGGAGTAGGAGGGAACATGACGCCGTTGCAAATCATCTTCCTGATAGTAGCTGTGCTGACGTTGGGGTGCGCGGTGATGGTCGTCAGCACCAAACGCATGATGCACGCCGCGCTGTGGCTGGTGATGACCCTTTTGGGCGTGGCCGTGACGTTTGCCACGCTGGAATCGGCCTTTTTTACGGTTGTGCAGGTGGTGGTCTATATTGGGGCCATCGCCATTTTGATTATCTTCGCGGTGATGCTTACGCGGCCTGAGATACAGGAAAAGGAGCCGGCTCTTAACCGGGGCGCCTGGCTGGCAGGGCTGGCGGCGCTGTTGGTGTTTGCTGGCCTGGCCGCCGGGCTAAGCCTGCTGCCGTCGTTCGGATCACAGCGCCCACCGGCGGCCGTTGAAGATATCGCCGCCCTGGGTGCGGCCCTGGTTTCGCCAGATGCGTATGTCATCCCCTTTGAAGTGGCCTCGGTGCTGTTGATTGGGGCGCTGATTGGGGCTATTTATGTGACCGGCAGCCAACAGCAGCCATAGGAGCGCGCGCCCATGATCCCTCTGTCTTGGTATCTGATTTTTGCGGCACTGTTGTTTTGCATCGGGTTATATGGGGTGTTGGCCCGCCGCAACGCCGTCGGCGTGCTGATGGGCATCGAATTAATGCTCAATGCTGTCAACGTGAACCTGCTGGCCTTCTGGCGTTATCTCTATACCGGTACGGGGGCGCAGGTATTCGTTGCCGTGGTGCTGGTAGCCGCCGCCGCCGAAGCCGTGATCGGCCTGGCGCTGATTATTTCTGCCTATCGGCGGCGCAAGACCGTGGCAGCCGACGAAATGACCCTCTTGAAAGGCTAAGACGCGAGGTGCACATACGATGGATACGTTGATTTGGTTGATTCCGCTTCCCCCGTTATTGGCCTTCTTCGCGATTGTTCTCTACACTCACCCGCGCAAGGCGCTCAGCCATTGGATTGCATTGGGGGCGGTGGGCCTCTCGTGGCTGTTGGGGATGATCGTCTTTGTTTATGCCATCACGCGCGAAGAACTGGCGCTCCATCCACTGGGGTCGGGGGTGAACTGGCTGCCCGTGGGTACTGCTCCGCTGGCAATTGGCGTGCGGATTGACCCGCTTTCAGCCGTCACGCTGTTCTTTGTGGTCTGGACGGTGCTGATGATCTTTATCTACAGCATTGGCTACCACAACTTCGGCCAACCTGCCGGTGAGCATGATCAGCCCGGTTTGCCGCCGCATGGGGCGACCATCCGCATCCGCAAAGGGCAGAGCCGCCGGGTGATGTCGGTGGAGCCGATGTATTCGCGCTTCTTCGCCTTAATCAGCCTGTTTGCTTTTGCCATGCTGGTGTTGGTGGTTAGCGACAACCTGCTGACGCTCTACATCGGCTGGGAAATCATGGGCTTCTGCTCTTACGCCCTGATCGGCTTCTGGTACGCCAAAGAATCGGCCCGTGACGCGGCGGTGAAGGCTTTCCTGACCACCCGCGTGGGCGATGTCTTTATGCTGCTGGGCCTGGTGGCGCTCTATTCGCAGGCTGGCACGCTCAGCTACGCCGGGACGGTCTATAACCCCGAACTGCTGGCGACTCTCGCGGCCAGCCCTAGCGGTTTCTTGGGGCTGTCGTGGGCCGGGCTCATTGCCATCTTGCTGTTTATCGGCGTGGTGGGCAAATCGGCGCAGTTCCCGCTGCACGTCTGGCTGCCAGACGCCATGGAAGGCCCGACCCCTGTTTCGGCTATGATCCATGCCGCTACGATGGTTTCGGCGGGCGTTTACCTGGCGATCCGCATCTTCCCTCTGGCAACCGCCGGTTGGACGCCGGGCGAGCCGATCACCCCGGCGATGACGACCATGGCGGCCATCGGAGCCTTCACGGCCCTGTTTGCGGCGACGATTGCGGTAGCGCAGAACGACATCAAACGGGTGCTGGCCTATTCGACTATCTCGCAGTTGGGCTATATGATTGCCGCTTTGGGCGTGGGCGCTTATGCCGCTGCTGCCTTCCACCTGTTCACCCATGCCTTCTTTAAGGCGCTGTTGTTCCTGGGGTCTGGCTCGGTCATTCACGGCATGGAACACGGCGTGCTTCACACGGGGGAGCATGTGGACCCGCAGGACATGCGCAACATGGGCGGCCTGAAAGACCGGATGCCGCGCACTTTTTGGACCTTCGTCATCGGCGGCATGGCGCTTGCGGGTCTGCCGCTGGTGACGGCGGGTTTCTGGTCGAAAGATGAAATTCTGGCCGGCGCGTTCAACAGTGGCCATCTGGTGGTGTTCCTCACCCTGGCGCTGGCGGCACTGCTGACGGCCTTCTATACCACCCGCCAGATTACCATGACCTTCTTGGGCGCGCCGCGCACCGGCGCCGCTGAACACGCCCATGAGACCGGGCCGGTGATGACCATTCCGCTGATCGTGCTATCGGTCTTTGCCGTAGCGGCCGGGTGGGTGGGCATTCCGCACAGCTTTCCGGGGTTGGGGGCGGTTGTCCCTAACTTCTTTGAGGAATTTGTCGCCAGCACGCTGGAGACGGAAGGCCACGCTGTAGAGATGGTGGCGCAGACCAGCCTGGTGCCGCTCTTTACCTCGCTGGTCGTCTCGCTGGGCGGGATTGCCCTGGGGTACTCTGTGTACCGCAGTTTTGCCAAAGACGCCGCAGACCCGCTGGCCCGCCCGCTGGGCGCTCTCTACCGCTGGATGCAGGATCGCTATTACATTGACCAGGTTTATGAGCGGTTTTTGGTGCGGCCTTCGTACTGGATCGCGGAAGAATTTACCTACCGGATTCTCGACCGCAAGATCATTGACGGTTTCCTCGAGGCAGTGGCGCGCGCCACGCTGGCCGTTGGCGTTTTCCTGCGGCGCTACATTGATATCACCATAATCAACCGCGCGGGCGACGCTTCGGGCCGTGGGGTGCGCTCACTCGGCGCGAACCTGCGCCCGGTGCAAACCGGTCACGTCCAACAGTATATGCTGATAGCCGTTCTGCTGACGGCCGTAGCCAGCATTCTCTTGATTTACTTCCTGGTGATTGCTTAACCGGGCGGGAGGAGAACCAAAATGTTGTTTCAAGGAAGTATTCTCTCCCTGATCTTGTTCATCCCCACCATCACGGCGGTCATTCTGCTGTTTTACCCCAGCGATCAGCGCACAGCAATTCGCTGGACAGCCCTGGCAGGCAGTCTGATCTCGCTGGCTTTGGCCGTGTATATGTGGTTTAACTTCCAACCGGGCTCGCCCGATCACTACCAGTTCTTAGAATCACGCGACTGGTACAACGTGATCGGCTCCAGCTACATCTTAGGCGTGGACGGCATATCGCTGACGATGGTGCTGCTGACCACCCTGCTGACGCCCCTGGCGCTGTTGGCTTCTTTTAGCATCCAGGAGCGCGTCAAGGCGTACATGATCCTGTTCCTGCTGTTAGAGACGGGCATGTTGGGCGTCTTTATGGCGATTGACCTGCTGCTCTTCTTCGTCTTTTGGGAAGTGGGACTGGTTCCGATGTACTTCCTGATCGCACAGTGGGGTGGGCAGAACCGCAACTACGCCGCGCTCAAGTTTATCCTCTACACAATGGCCGGGTCACTGGGGCTGCTGCTGGCAGTTCAGCTCATCGGCGTAACGGTGGGGAGCTTTGACCTGCGCGAAATCACCGCGCGCTGGCCGCGCTTCGATCAGACCCATACCACCCTGATGGGCCTGCCGATGAGTACGGTGAAATCCATTGCTTTTTGGGCCTTTGTGGTGGCCTTTGCCATCAAAGTGCCGGTCTGGCCTTTCCACACCTGGCTGCCAGACGCGCACACCGAAGCGCCTACCGCTGGTTCGATGATCCTGGCGGGGGTTCTGCTGAAGCTGGGCGCGTATGGCTTCCTGCGCCTGGTACTGCCGCTGTATCCCTACCAGGCGGCCCAATATGGCATGGCCCTGGCCGTGCTGGCGACCCTGGCGATCCTCTTTGGGGCCTGGGGCGCGTTTGGGCAGGATGACTTTAAACGGCTGGTGGCCTATTCCTCGATTAATCACATGGGGTTTGTGGTGCTGGGGATTGCCGCGGCGGCGCTGGCGGCTAAGAGCGAGAACGCCATGCTCGCCCTCAACGGGGCAGTCTTGCAGATGTTCAACCATGGGCTGTATTCGGCGGGCATGTTCTTCCTGGTTGGGGTGATCTATGACCGCGCCCACACCCGCAACCTGAATGATTTTGGCGGAATTTACGCCCTCTTGCCGATCTACGGCTCGGTGTTGATCTTTACTTCAATGGCTTCGCTGGGGCTGCCGGGGCTGAACGGGTTTATCTCAGAGTTCCTGGTGGTGCGGGGGGCCTGGCCGGTGGTGACGGTGGCAACGGCCATCAGCATGATCGGGCTGTTCTTCACCGGGGCTTACACCTTGAAGGCTCTCAAGAAAGTGCTGCACGGCCCGCTCAACAAGCGCTGGGCTGGTCATCTGACGGAAATGAACACGCGCGAGCTGGTGGTGATTGCGCCCTTGATGGTCCTGATCCTCGTGATCGGCCTGTGGCCCGCCTGGATCCTCGACGTCATCAATAAGGCCGTGCTGTTATGGTTCTAATTCTCTGGCCGCGCGCCGCCGACCGGCCTGACCGGTAAGCGAAAAGCGCGCGGCGGAAGTTTTGGAAAGGAAAGAGGTGCTGGATGCAACAAGCGCAATTTCCCCTCTTGAGCATGATCATCTTCTTGCCCGCCATCGCCGGCCTGGTGATTCTGGCGCTGCCCGCCAACCGCCGCGAGTGGATTCGCTGGACGGCGCTGGGGACGGCGCTGTTCACACTGCTGTTGTCCATTTTGCTCTACATTGCTTATGACGCGGAGAGCGGCGGCTACCAGTGGGTCGAAGGGCCTATCCCGTGGATACCGGGGCTGGGCGCTTCTTACTTTGTAGGCGTGGACGGGATTTCAACGCCGCTGGTGCTGTTAGGGGCGCTGGTGGTTGCATTTGGTATTATGGTCTCGTGGAATGTGGAGGACCGCCCCAGAGAATTCTTCTCGTTCATTATGTTCTTGGGCACCAGCGTGCTGGGCGTGTTCAGTTCGCTGGATTTATTCATGCTGTTTTTCTTCTTTGAACTGGCAGTGTTCCCCAAGTTCCTGATGATCGCCATGTGGGGCTATCCCAAGACGCGCGAATATGGGGCCATGAAGCTGACGCTGTACCTGTTCCTGGGTTCGGTGATCTCTCTGGTGGGCGTGCTGGCGATGTACTTTGCCGCCGGCAAGAACACCTTTAATATGCTGGAGCTGGAGCAGGCGGGCTTCCCATTGGCTTTTCAGCAGGCGTGGTTCCCGGTGGTGTTTTTAGGGTTTGCGATCCTGGGAGGCATCTTCCCCTTCCACAGTTGGGCGCCAGATGGTCATGTGGCGGCGCCTACGGCGGTTTCGATGCTGCTGGCAGGGGTGGAGATGAAAGTGGGGGCCTTTGCCGCGCTGCGGGTGGCGATTATGATGATGCCAGAAGGCGCGCGCGCCTGGGCCTGGCTGATCTTGATTTTGGCGACGATCAACGTGGTCTACGGCGCGTTAATTGCCCTGGTCCAGACGGATTTCAAATACGTCATCGGCTTTTCGTCGGTCTCGCACATGGGGCTGGTGCTGATCGGCTTTGCCACCCTCTCAACCGAGGGTCTGCTGGGGGCCGGGATGCAAATGTTCTCGCATGGGGTGATGACGGCGCTCTTCTTTGCTGTTGTCGGAATGGTCTATGATCGGGCGCACACCCGCGATATTGCTCAATTGGGCGGTTTGTTCCGCAAGATGCCGGTGGCCGCGATTGGGTTTATTGTGGCTGGTCTGGTTTCAATGGGAATGCCCGGTTTCTCTGGCTTTATGGCGGAGTTTCCAATTTTTATGGGGGCCTGGCAGGTGGCCCCGGTGGTGGCGATCATTGCCGTGCTGGGCGTAATCGTGACGGCCGGCTACATCTTGCTGGTTGTGCGGCGCGTATTCTTTGGCGAAATTCCCCCGGCTTTGGATAAAACTGTGGGGGATGTCTCCACGATGGATAAAATTGTGGTCATCTCGCTTTCGGCGATTATGATTGCCCTGGGGTGGTTCCCACAAGCCTTGATGGCCGGGATGATCCACTCGGGCGTGCAGCGCATCGTGGCGCTCCTGGGAGGTGCGTGAGTGGAACCTGTAGCTTTCCAACCTTCAATGATTCTTGCCATCCTGCCCGAAATTGGCCTGGTGGCGCTGGCGGCGGTCGTCTTGCTGTTGGATATCGCCTGGCGCAACCGTGGGGCCGCCCGGCGCAACCTGGGCTGGGTGACGGCCGGCGGTCTGTTGGTGGTGCTGGCGTTGACGATTGCTTTTGCCCGCCCGGCGGATGCGCCGCAGTTGATCTTTGGCGGGATGCTGCGCCTGGATGGGATGGCCTTTGTCTTCCGCCTGGTATTCGTGATGGGCGCGGCCCTGACGGCTCTTTTCGCGATGGAACACGAGCCGGTGGGGCGGCACGGCGAGTTTTACGGCTTGCTGCTGCTGGCAACCCTGGGCATGAACCTGATGGCCGCTTCTGCTGACCTGGTGATGCTGTACCTGGCAATCGAGACTACTTCACTGCCGCTGTACGTAATGGCCGGCTTTAAGACGCGCGATCCGCGCTCCACCGAGGCCGGCATTAAGTACTTCCTGTTCGGCGCGATGACCAGCGCGGTGATGCTGTACGGCTTCAGCTTGCTGTTTGGGCTGACGGGCGTCACCAACCTGTATGCAATGGCGGGGCAGATCACTGCGGGAACGCTTGCGCCGGCCCTGCCCCTACTGGCCGCCGTGCTGGTGCTGGTGGGGTTTGGCTTCAAGGTTTCGGCAGTTCCGTTCCACTTCTGGGCGCCTGATGTGTATGAAGGCGCGCCGACGCCGGTGGCTGGTTTCTTATCAACCGCGTCAAAGGCCGCCGGGTTTGCCGTGCTGATGCGCGTGCTGGTAGCCGTATTTCCTACCCAGACTGCCGAGTTGTTAGACTGGCGCGTTCTGGTCGGCGTGCTGGCGCTTGCCAGCATGATTATTGGGAATATTCTGGCGATTGTCCAGAAGAACATCAAGCGGCTGTTGGCCTATTCTTCCATTGCCCAGGCGGGCTATATGTTGGTGGGCGTGGCGGCAGGTTCAGAGTTGGGCGCTGCCGGGGTGACGTTTTACCTGCTCTCGTACCTGGTGACGAACCTGGCGGCCTTTGGAATTGTCGAACTGGTGGGCCGCACGCTGTGTTCGGATGATCTGGATGCCTATGCCGGCCTCCAGCGGCGCAACCCCAACCTGGCCCTGGCCCTGCTGGTGGCGCTGCTTTCGTTGGGGGGCATTCCGCCGTTGAGCGGGTTTGTGGGTAAGCTGTTGGTGTTCGGCGCGGCGGTGCAGTCGGGGACGTTGGGGATTGTCCTGGCCTTCGTTGGCGTGCTGACTTCAGTGGTGGCGCTGTACTACTACCTGACGATCCTTAAGATCGTTTACGTACAGCCTTCGGCTCCAGATGCGCGGCCCCTGCCGGTTTCTCCGCCCTGGCGGGTGGCCCTGGTGGTGTGTGTGGCATTTATCCTCTTCATGGGGACGGTCATTGGTCCCTGGTTTGGGCTGTCTACCCTGGGGGCCAGCGGGCTGTTCTAGAACAGTCTAAAAAGTTCTCTTCGACTGAACATTCCTTCAGACTCTCTCCGGTCCGTGGCCGGAGAGAGTTTTTTAGTGGCTTTTCGATGATTTGAGGGAATATAGTTCTTTTATAGTTCGTTGATTACATTTGTCAATATTGTAACTGTTGATATAATCTTTTTGTCACCATTTAATTGTAGGGGGTAAGACAAACAAATGATCCCTTTTTCGGAACAGGAGGTCTGCGATGTTTTTGCACCGTTGGGCTGTTCGGGCGAAGACAGGACTGCTGCTGCTGGCGGCTGTCTCGCTGGTTGTAACACTGTTTGGCGCGGCCCAGGCTGCGCCGGCGGCCAAAGAGCCGCAGCCGAAATTTTCAGATAACGTGGCGTTTGATAAAACCTCGCCTCTGCGCGATCTGGCAAAGAATTACCGTGCGGAGCGGTCTGCCAGGCCGGACGCTGAGGAGGTACGACCGGAGCGCGGGCCGCGGGCAGGCACAGATCATCAATCTCATCAGGGCGATGACGCCTTGCAGAGCGCCCCGGCTGCTGCATCCATTCCTGGTACGCTGGCGAACTTTGATGGGTTGAGCAATCAGGATAACTTCAACGTCTTTGGCTTCCGCGTCAATCCGCCCGACCCGGTGGGAGACGTGGGGCCGAACCACTATGTAGAGATGATCAACCTGGTCTTTGCGGTGTATTCTAAGACGGGCGACCTGCTGTTGGGGCCGGTGGATATCGGCGCGCTGTGGCAGGGCTTCGCGATTCCCGACTGCACCGACCCTTCCGGCGATCCGATTGTCCTCTACGATCAATTTGCCGATCGCTGGCTGCTGTCACAGTTCACCACGCGCGGTCTGGATGACTCGACTCTGCCGTTCTACAACTGCGTCGCCATTTCGCAAACCGGCGATCCGACCGGCGCTTATTATCGCTACGCCTTCACCACCGGTTTCAACTTCCCAGATTATCCCAAGTACGGCGTCTGGAAAGACAGTTACATTATCACCACGCGCGAGTTCGGGCCAACGATTGAATATGGCATTGGCGTGTACGCCCTGGAACGCAACAAGATGATTGATGGGCTAACCAAGGCGCGCGCCGTCAGCTTCTTCCTGGATGGCAACAACCCGGCCATCCTGCCGCTGGTAGGTGACGGGCTGCTGCCGGCGGATGTGGACGGCAAGCAGAAACCCAAAGAAGATGCGCCCGCGCCCATTGTCGGCACGCAGGATGATGATGCCTTCTATGGAGCCACCTTTGACGCCCTCAACATCTTTAATCTAGATGTGAAGTGGAGAAGTACTCCGACAGCCTCACTGACGCTGGCCGCGCAACTGCCGGTGGCCGAGTTTGACTCCATCTTCCCGTGCGCGCCCACCTCGCGTGACTGTCTGCCCCAGCCCGGCATCACCAACCCTGCCCAATATCTTGACATCCTCTCATATCGCCAGCGGCCTACCTGGCGGCTGGCCTACCGCAACTTTAAGGATTATGAGACCCTGGTGACGAACCAGTCGGTCGAGGCACTGCCGGGCGTGGCAGGCGTGCGCTGGTACGAGATCCGCCGCGTTAACGGCGTCTACTCACTCTACCAGCAGGGCACCTATGCCCCTGGGGATGGCGTTCACCGCTGGATGGGCAGCATTGCCCAGGATAAGATGGGCAATATGGCGGTGGGGTACAGCGTGGTCAACGGCGTGAATGTTTTCCCCGGTATCCGTTACACGGGCCGCCTGGCCGGCGACCCGTTGGGGCAGATGACCCTGGGCGAAGGCGTGGGGATTAGCGGATCTGGCGTGCAACTGACGACCAACTCACGTTGGGGCGACTATACCTCGATGAACATTGACCCGGTGGACGACTGCACCTTCTGGTACGTGAATGAGTACTACACGGCAGCGGGGCAGGCGACCAGCCTGGCCGGCTGGCAGACGCGCATCATCAGCTTTAAGCTGCCGGGCTGCAATTAGATAGATATAGATAAATGAAGTGAGCAGGCTGCTATGCCGGGCGCTTTGCGTGTCTGGCACAGCAGCCTGCTTTTCAGCCGCTCATTTGTCGGGGTTGGGCAGGCGGTCTTGCACCGGCGGCAGCGCCGGGAAGGGTTTATGGGGTTCCGCCTGGTACCAGTAAGCGGTGCTGGAATAATCATCTGACCGCTGGTTATTGTGACCGTGTTCGATGGTCACGCGGATGGAGCGGGTAAAGTGGATGGGGTCTTCGATGTGGAAGCGGTAGAGGGAGATTTTACCGCTCCAGTTGGGCCCGCCGGGGATCGTCAGGCCGTGATAGGGCGCATCGTATTTAATCATGGGGCAGTAAGCGGTGTTGAAGTAATCTTCCGTGCCGGTTCCGTGCAGTGAGGGCGGCCATTCTTCGCCGTCAATGAAGATCATATCATCGCCTTCACCGTACCAGTTGAAGATGCTCATGAGCTGCTTCTGCTTTTCGGGGTCGCCCAGTTCTTCGAACTTCATCGGCCAGCTTAAATCGGCAGGCCATTCCAGCTCGGGCCGCCGGCGCAGGTTGTGGATGTTAAGGTTGCAGCCAACGTAATGGCCTCTGCCTTCGGCTTCGAGGATTACGTAATTGTTCGCGCCGCCGATATTCTGGCCGCCGAACTCAAACTCCAGGTTATTCATGCCCTCATCCGAGATGCCCTGGCAGGGATTCTGCCGCCGCCATTGGGCATGGAAGCGGCCCATCTCTGGGTCAATGGAGTCGTGCAGTTCGTAATCAACGTAATAATAGAAGTTAAGCGGGGTATCGCCTTCGTTGTGCAGTTCCAGGTAAGCCCGTTCCGCAAAGGGCATGGGGAACCAGCAGTTGAACCCGCGCCCTTCGCTGGGGCTCATCTGGAGGGGGAGTGAAGAAAAGTTAACGGTTTGAGCGTGACCCACGCCAAAAAAATCGCCCAGGGGGACTTCGACGGAGAAGTTGGGCTCGTTATCCCATTTCATGCGCAAGACAACCCGGCGCAGGTAGTCGGGCTGAGCGGTCATGTGGGTACACCAGATGTGGTTGATACAGCCAGCGCCTTGAATATCGGCTAACGTAACGGTTTCAGCGGGTTGGACCACCAGGAAGTCGTTGTTGCCGCCGGTGCGATCCCAGCTCGAAACGCGGCGCGTGCGCACGTTGCGCAGGCGGGCAAGCTGCCCTAAAGGACTGTGTTTGAAAGCAGACATAGGAACCTCGCGGAGTGCAGTCTTAGCCTTTGCAGGAATTTTCACGGAAGGGCGCATCAGCGCCCGCCGTAGAAGCGCGGATGATCAGCGACGTTTCTAACGTTACTTTGCGAATGGGACGCGATGGGTTTTGGATGCGGTCAATCATCAACTGCGCCGCGGTTTCTCCGAGCGCATGGGTGGGCTGTGCCACCACGGTGAGGGGCGGCTGCAGGCAAACGGCCCAGGACATGTCATCGAAGCCCAAGAGAGCAACATCACCTGGTACGCGCAGTTTGTGTTCCTGAATGGACTGGAGCGCTCCCAGGGTCATGAGATTATTGAGTACCATAACGGCAGTGGGGGGATCTGCGAGTTTTAGAAGCCTGCCCATGGCTTCATAACCGCCGCACTGCTTATAATCGGCCAGTTGGATATATTCGGGTACATGGCTGATGCCGGCATCGCGCAGGGCCTGTAGATAGCCTTTGCGGCGCGCAACCGAGGTGGTGGCATGGTTGGGGCCGGCGATTAACCCGATTTTTCTATGGCCGAGGCTGATTAAATGGTTCACGGCACTGATGGCCGCATCGGTATTGTTCACGGTAACGCAGTCGGCGCGCAGGTCTGGTACTTCGCGGTCGATCACGACGATGGGCAGACCGCTGTCAATCACTGGCTGGTAGCGCGCGGTTTCACTGCGGGTAGGGGCAATGATAATGCCAGCTACACCTTCGGCCTGTAAGGTCGCCAGATGGATTTTCTCGCGGTTGGGCTGTTCGTCGGAATTGCACAGCAGAAGGACGTATCCGCTGGCTTCGAGCACGCGCTCGATGCCCTGTAAGACGCTGGTGAAAAATGGGTTCTGAATATCGGTGACAATAACCCCGATGGTTTGCATATACTGGCGGCGCAGTCCGCGAGCAACGCGGTTGGGCTTAAAATTCAGCTCAGCCGCCGCCTGCCGGACTTTCTCGGCCAGTTGTTCTGAGACCCCACCTTTGCCGCTCAGCACGCGCGAAACCGTTGCAATGGACACACCAGCCGCTTCCGCTACCTGCCGGATCGTTGAGACCTTCTTACGCTCATTACCTGAACCTGAATTTAACATAGACACTCTTTTTCTCTTGCAAATGATTCAGGTGAAACCATGGGGATCACGCTCTAGACTTCCTGCGGCCCTATTTGGAGAGCCGGCAGGAAGTCTAAAGGTGGATTTTAGATGACCTCTAACTCATCCCGGCCGGGAAGAGGCGGGAAGGGGGCATGGGGTTCGGTCTGATACCAGAAACTGGTAGAGGCAATGTCATCTTGCTCTGGCAGGTAGCGCCCACCGGAGCGCCAGCCCAGGGCCTGGATGGTGACTTTAAGATCCTGTTCAAAGCGGATGGGGTCCATAATGTGCCAGCGGTACAGGCCAAAGCGCTGTTGCGAGCGGTAGAGGCCATCTGGTTTAATCACCTGAGGGAGGCCGGTGTAGGGGCCGGTAAAGACGCCGTACTCGCCTTTGGGGAATTCGAAGTTCCAGGCTCCACCGAAGTAATCTTCTGTGCCGGTGCCGCAGATGGTGGGGAATTCCTGGTCGCCATCCATATAGAACTTGATCTCGCCCTCGCCCCACCAGCCGTTGTTGTTAACTCCCCAGGCAATGTATGTGCCAACATAATGCCCCTGACCGCGAACACCGTCGAGCAGGGTGTGTTCGGTTTTGTAGGGCAGTGGGTTACTGCGCCGCCATTGGGCGTGGAAATAGGCAACATCGTCGGGGACGGTAGTGAGGGTGTAGTTAACCTGGTAGTAGACGACAATTTTTTCGTCCGACAGGTTTTCCAGGGTGATGCGGGCTGATTTGCGGAAAGGCATCTCCCAATAGGAATTGAACCCGCCGGCTGGATTGACCGCAATTGGGAGCGAGCGGATGTTGACGCGCTCGCACCAGCCGGAGCAGAAAAAATCGCCGAGGGGAGTCTCGACGGATGGAGACTCTTCGCCATCCCAGTACATGCGCAGTACCGTTGTCCGCCAGTTATTAGGGTGCGTGGTGATCCAGATTTGCTGGATTGCTCCCTGGTCCTGAATTTCAGCCATAGTAAAGAGCGAATGGGGTTCGATCACAACGGAGGGAGAGACTTTCCAGCCCTGGCCCAGGTCGCGGGCACAGCGCGCGCCGGTACCTTCTGTAGCCATGGCCGCCTTGCCCTTCTCGCCGGTAAAGTTTTCCGCGCTGATCGAGCGGGTTTTGGCGTGCGACAGGCGTGAGAGGTTTCCCAGATTGAGATGTAGACCATTGAATTGTTCCGACATGCAGTACTCCTTCGTAGAGATGGGATCGCGGTGTTTGCATTAGCAACACACGCCTCGCATGGGTAGGGAGACGAGGTACAGCGAAGAAAATCTGAAAACGTATTCAGCTTTTTGGGCAACCTGCGGATCGGATGAGCGAAGACCTTTAAGGGCAAAACTGTTTCTGCCAGAGGACGCCCAGCCAGGAAAACGAGTTTACAAAGAAAGCACCTGATTTTACCGTAGGTTATGGATCAGGTCAAACAATTGATCTGGCCCACCTTGAACTCGAAAAAATAAGGATTTGTAAACGTTTTCAAAGATCATTATAGTGACATCTCCAATGATTGTCAATAGGCAGTCAACGATGCCAGAGCCAAAGCGCACGTTATCCGGTTCTTCGGCATGCGGTAATGATCCAAAGAATAACTTAAACAGGTGGCTTATGAACCTTTGGAAGGCAGGGAACAATTTTTGGGAGATGAGCCGGAAAAAATCTATTGACAAGCGCGGTTAATCTTACTATAATGATTTTGGTATAACTGAAAACGTTTACAATTTTTTCCTGTCTTTTTGGCAAAAAAACGGCAGTTTACAGTTTCAATCACCACTTGGGCTGCTAAACAGGCGTTTTAGCCAAATGCCTGGATGGTATTATTTTTCCTTAAATATTTATATTTTCTTTGGGTGTTTCCTTGGGCTGATAGAGCCTCGCTTTTACCGGTTTGGCTGGATATTTGGCTCGTGATGTGGATACGTTTGCAGTTCTGTTGCTCCAAGTGTTGCAGCTGATTGTAAACGTATTCACAATGATCATCGCTTAATTTTTGAGCTGGTATAGGTGGGTTCGCGCGCTATTCCCCTGTTCTTCCCAACCTAAAACCAGGAGCATATTTTGGGCAGAAGAAGGTTGATCTGCCGGGTGAAAGCATAACATAACAGGCGGCAGGCGACCGGCATTTTTTTCGGGATAAGGAGGTGAATGGAGAAATAACCTGAACGGAGTTTCATTGCGTAAGGATGACTGAACCAGCGTTTACAATTGGAGGAAGAAATGGCTTCAAAGAAGTTAAGTCGACGGGAATTTTTGATCGCTTCGGCCACCGGAGTGGGTGGAATGTTGTTCGCGGCCTGTGCCCAACCCACGCCTGATGTGACAGCTCCCACTGAGGCTGAAGCCCCTACGGAGATGGTTGAAGCGACCGCTGAACCCACCGCGATTCCCACCCAGGCTGGCACGGCCACGCCGGTCCCAACTGTGGCGGGCGCCAAGTACAAAGAATCGCCGCTGTTGGCCGAGCTGGTCAAAGCCGGTAAACTGCCCCCGGTCGAAGAACGCCTGCCCGTCAATCCCCTGGTACTGGCCCCAGTGAACGTCATCGGCAAATACGGCGGCCGCAGCCACATGCAGACGAGTTGGCTGGCCGGTTTCTTTGAGGAAGGCCAGTACGGGTATTCGCCGGTGCGCTGGATTGATGACGGCATGGGCATTGCCCCTGGGCTGTGCGACACCTGGTCAACCAATGAAGACAACAGCGAGTGGATTCTGCACATGCGCGAGGGTGTGAAGTGGTCGGATGGCACCCCTGCCACGATGAACGACACCATGTTCTGGTGGAACGATCTGACCATCGCGACCGACCCCAACAACCCCGACGGCTTGCCCGAATGGTCACACGACGCCAACGGTGATCTGGTGAAGATCACGCAGATGGATGACTTCACCATTAAACTGACCTACGGCACGCCCGCCCCGCTGACGCTCAAGCAGTTGGCGATGTGGGTGAAGGGCTGTATTGGGCCGTGCCGCTGGATCACGCCGGCGCACTATATCAAGCAGTTCCACCCAAAGTACAACCCTGAATACAAGGACTTCGAGACGCTCAACCAGAAGATCCTCTTCCGGCAGAACCCGGAATGCCCGACACTCGACCCCTGGATGTGCGTGCGCTACGAAGTCTCCAAATCGGCCAGTTGGGATCGCAACCCGTACTACTATGCGGTGGACCCCGAAGGCAACCAACTGCCCTACATTGATGGCTGGGATGAGGAAGAGGTCCTCGATACGGAAGCCCGCCTGGCGATGATTATGCAGGGCGCGAGCGACCACAACAACTGGCAGTATGGGCAGCTTGCCAACTATGCGACCCTGAAGGAGAACGAAGAGAAGGGCGGGTACGAGGTCTTCCTGCTAGACAGCGGCTCTGGCTCTGGGGCGAACTACTTCTTCAACCACGACCATCCCGATCCGAAGCGCCGCGAGCTGTACCGCAACAAGAAGTACCGCCAGGCCCTTTCGCACGCGATTGACCGCGCCGTGATCCAGGAGAAGGCTTATTACGGGACAGGGATTCTCAGTACCGGCACGTTCAGCCCCAAAGCGTATCCATTCAACTGGAGCGAGGAAGGCCGCGCTTACTACAAGAAAGCCCGCGAAGCTTATATTGAGTACAACCCTGAGAAGTCGAAGGCCCTGCTGGACGAGATCGGCATGAAAGACGTGGACGGCGACGGCTGGCGCGAGTACCCGGACGGCACCAAGTTCGAGCATATCATTGACGTGACCGCTGACATCCAGGGCCTGTACCTGACCGTGCTGGAGATCGTCAAGCCGCAGTTCGAGGCCATTGGCATCAAAGTCGTGCTGAACTCGCTGCCGAGCGCGCAGTATTCGGCGGAGTGGTACGCGGGGCGAGGCTCCATGCACTGCCAGTGGGAGTGGGCCGATGGGCCGGACTTCCTGGTTTATCCCGACCCCGGCACCCCGACCACGCACGAGCGGTGGGCTCCGCTGTGCGGGAAGGGCTTCCTGTACTTTGGCACGCCGCAGGAGTTTGAGGAAGCGGATATCAGCCCGTGGGATCGCAAGCCGCCGCGCTTCAACAAGAAAGACCCCGAGTATGCCGGCACGGTCTACGAGAAACTGCACCAGATCTACTTCAAGGCGATCGTCGAGGTGGATACCCTCAAGCGCACCCAGTTGGAGTACGAGCTGTGGAATGTCCACATCGAAGAGGGCCCCTTCTTCATTGGCACGGTGGCAAACGAGGGTCACGTGATGATCGTCAGCAAGAAGATGGAGAACGTTCCGCGGCGTGAGCAGTACAAGCTGGGCGGCTGGGTCTACCCCTGGATTATGCCCAACATGGCGATGACCAACCCGGAAACTTATTCGTTTAAGTAAACCGTCAGTTCTAGCGGCTGTACTATAATAGTATAGGTTGGGGAGGGGGAAGAGTCCCTGCGGTTCCTCCTCCCCATGTTCTTAAAAATTGCGTGTGTCATGAGTGTGGCAAACTTGTGGGGATTGTAGGGGCATTTCTCCCTGCGTTTATAAGATTTGCCCTATCAGGAGAGTAGTATGCTCAATTACTTCTTCCGCCGTCTTGGCTACATGCTGGTGACCCTGGCAATTGTGACGGTGCTGGGATACATCATCATCGAACTGCCACCCGGATCTTACGTGGAGACCGAAATCCAGCGTTTGCAGCGCCAGGGCGGCACGATGAGTATGGAACAGGTGAAGGCGCTCTACCGGCGGTACGGGCTGGATCAACCGGCCTACGTGCGCTTCTGGAAGTGGATCTCAGGCTTTGTGCGCGGCGACTTTGGCGAGGCCTTCAGCTACAACCTGCCGGTCTCACAGTTGATCGGAGCGCGGTTGGGGTTCACCGTGATCATCTCGTTGCTGACACTGGTGTTCAGTTGGGTGGTGGCGATCCTGGTGGGGGTGTACTCAGCCACGCACCGCTATACCGCGCCAGACTACATTATCACAGTATTACAGTTCGTGGGTCTGGCAGTACCCAACTTCATGCTGGCGCTTTTGTTGATGATGTTTGCCCAGCAGGTGCTGGGTATTGAAGTAGGCGGGCTGTACTCACGCGAATTTGAGAACGCCCCCTTCAGTTTTGCCAAGTTCGTGGATCTGCTCAAGCACCTGTGGATCCCGATGGTGGTGATTGGGGCCAGCGGGACGGCTTGGTTGAGCCGGGTCATGCGCGCCAATCTGCTGGATGTGCTGAACATGCAGTACGTGCAGACGGCACGTGCCAAGGGACTGAAAGAGAGCGTGGTGACGTGGAAGCACGCGGTGCGCAACGCCATCCATCCGCTGATTATGGTGTTGGGGGGCAGCCTGCCGGGGATCATCTCCGGGGAGACGATTGTGGCGATTGTGCTGAACCTGCCGACAACGGGGCCGTTGTACTTCAATGCTCTGCTGCGGCAAGACATGTACCTGGCTGGCACGTTCCTGATGTTCCTGTCGATCCTGCTGTTGATCGGCAACCTGGGCGCGGATATGCTGTTGGCCTGGGTTGACCCACGCATCCGCTACGAGTGAGCCGGAGAGGAACCGCCATGGAAAAAGCAGTTACACCCCTTCCCCAGGCCCAATTGATGGTTGAGGAAGCCGCCAGCCCGGTAGGGCAGATGTCGCAGTGGCAGCTCATGCGCCTGCGCTTTGCGCGCAACAAGCTGGCGATGACGGGGCTGATCGGCCTGATTGTGATGTATATCCTGGTTTTTCTGGGGCCGTTCCTGGCGCCCAACGAATATATGACCAACGACGACAACTACTCGTATGGGGGTCCCAGCCATATTACCTTCCTGGATAAGAACGGGCGTTTCAGCTTGCAGCCCTATCTCATCCCCATGACTACCAAGCTGAACAAAGAGACTCTCAAGTTTGAGATGGTGCTGGATCGCAGTAAACTGGTCCCTATCCGCTTCTTTGCCAAGGGGGATCCTTACACGCTGTTTGGCTTTATCAAGACAGACATCCATCTGTTCGGAGTGGACAAGCCCCACCGCATCTACCTGATTGGAGCGGATAAGGTCGGGCGCGACATGTTTGCCCGGCTGTTGGTGGGCGGGCAGATTTCGATGACCATCGGCCTGTTAGGCGTGGCTCTCAGCATCCTGTTTGGCTCCATCATGGGGACGGTGTCGGGCTATTACATGGGGCTGATTGACGATGTCATGCAGCGGATCATCGAAGTGCTTATGTCTTTTCCTACAGTTCCGCTGTGGGCGGCCCTGGCCGCGGCCCTGCCGCCCATTTCCTCCAGCTTTACCCCTTTACATCGCTATTTCCTCATCACCGTGGTGCTGTCGCTGATTGGTTGGACCGGCTTGGCCCGCCAACTGCGCGCCAAGGTGATGGCCTACCGCAGCGCGGACTTCGTCCAGGCGGCTCTGGCCTGTGGGGCTGACGACCGAGAGGTGATCTTCATTCACATGCTGCCCAACGCTGCCAGCCATATCATCGTCACTGCGGCCCTCAGCATTCCTGGCATGATCCTGGGCGAGACGGCCCTAAGCTTTTTGGGGTTGGGGATTGTTCCACCAATGGTCAGTTGGGGGGCGTTGATGCGCGATGCTCAGCAGGTCACTGTTATTCTCCAACATCCCTGGCTGATGCTCCCCGGCGTGGCCGTCATCATCGCCGTGCTGTTCTTCAGCTTCCTGGGCGATGGCATCCGCGATGCCATGGACCCCTATTCCATTTAGTTTGATTAAAAAGCTGTGTTTCCGCTTCGATGATACTGACAGCATCGAAGCGGAAACACGGTTTATTTCATTCAAATAATCTATACGTAGGCCGTCAGCATGATGTTAAAGAACATCGGCAGCCAGTAATCAAAGTCTTCGGGGGTCCGCCCCTGAGCGATCAGGATATAGTTGTTTCTGCCCCAGTAAATGTTTCTGACCCAGCGCTTGCGGCGGATTTCGCCTTCCAGGAAGGAAAAGCGCACCTCAAAGAAGCTTAGTCCCTGGCTGATGAACTCAGATTCTGAACCCGGCTCGATTTCAACGCCATCGAGTGCTTTGATGCCAGCCATAAAGGCTTCGCGCAGGTAAGGCAGGTCGCCTGGCTTCACGCGCACCCTGAGCTTATTTTTTTCTACCAAAATGCCGGTGTTGAAATCATCGGCATAGGGAGAAAACAATACGCCCTTGCGCTTGTCTTTGAGTTTAAACTCGTGCCAGTCGCTCGGCAGCCACAAAACGAAACCGGCGCGATCATTATGTTGTTTCATTCCGGTATAAACCGGTTTGGGTTGCGTTCCTTCGTTCACGGAATACTCCTAAGAAAAATGTACAGCCCGCGCACAATTGAGAAAACGATTTTGAGGTGTCAATATAAGAGTATAGCATGGATTGAAAGATTAAGAGGGCAAATGGCGATCTTAGGAGGGCAACTAACCTCACTAATTTTTGAGGGTTTTTGCCCCACTTGCAAAGGAAAAAGAGGTATTTTGGAAAGATGTACCCCATTCGACCCTAAAAAAAACAGCAAATAATTCTGGTACATCCCACTCTGTTTTGAAATGCGTTACACCGAGTTCACTCTGCGATCTTGGGTTGCCAATGCCAGTTCTATTGACAAGGGTAGGTATTATTACTATAATGGTTTTGGCGCATTTGAAAACGTTTACAATTATTTTCTGGAATCTACAACATAGAAAGCCTGTTTCGCCGTTAGTGTCTTTTGACCGGGTCGTTTAAGCTGTAAACAGTATTTCCAATTTTTGTGCGCCTGGGTCCTTTCTAAATAAATATTCAGAGCGCCAAAGTGGCGCTCCCTGCGGGTAGTTGCCGCTTTGGCAAGTTGCAACCCGCTTAGAGAATGCGTTTCAACCCCCGTCAGACGTTGTAAACGTATTCAGAAGGATACCCGCCGTTAGAGCAGATCACGGGGTATCTTGGGCCTGATCTGCTGATGCGATAAAGGACTTATCTCTGCCATGAACCCACTCTTTCACAATCTGCTTGGCTCACTGCCGCTGCAGCATGGGGCCGTTACCCGGCAAATTAATGCCGAAAACCCCACTGGCGAAAAAGGCGCGGCCTGCCGTTGGGACCCCGACCCGAACCATCCCGACCTGCCTCATTCTGGGGCGGCGCTGGACCTGGGACGCGGCTGGAAGGTTCGTCCATTCATCCGTGTGGCCGCCGGGGAAACCGTCACCTTAGCTGACATTACCGGGCCTGGGTGCATTAACGAGTTCTGGATCACCAGTGATTTGCCTGAATTTCGCGCTCTGATCCTGCGTTTCTATTGGGATGGGGAAGACACCCCTTCTGTTGAAGTTCCGATGGGCGATTTCTTCGCCATGGGCCATGATGCCGCGCCCCACACAGTGGTATCACTGCCCGTCCATGTAGGACCTCACCGCGGCTGTGCTTCGTACTGGTCTATGCCTTTTCGCAAGCACGCGCGCATCACTCTCGAAAACCAGGGGCCGCGCGATGCCAATATCGTCGCGTACCGAGTATTGTATAAACTACAAGAAATTCCCGAAGACGCCGCATACTTCCATGCCCAATGGCGCCGCAGTCTGACCAGCCGCAGTTACCCTGAACACGTGATCCTGGATGGCGTGGTGGGGCGCGGCGTGTATGTCGGCACGTACCTGGCCTGGACGGCCTTCTCGCGCGGCTGGTGGGGCGAGGGCGAAGTCAAATTCTACCTCGATGGCGACGGTGAATTTCCAACTCTCTCCGATAACGGCACAGAAGATTATTTCGGCGGGGCCTGGTGTTTCTATAAGGACCCCAAAAAGGAACAGGTTGAGCAGGAGTTTAATTCCCCGTTCCTGGGCCTGCCGCTGGCGTATAACAAAGACCCGCAAAGCCCCCGAAAATTCAGCCTGTACCGCTGGCATCTGTTAGACAGCATTGGGTTTCAAAAAGATATCAAAGTGACGGTGCAGGCGCTGGGCTGGTGGCCGAACCATCGTTACCAGCCCCTGACCGATGACATTGCTTCGGTAGCCTACTGGTATCAGCTAGAGCCTCACCAACCATTCCCACCACTCCCGGCGATGGATGAACGCTGGGATCGCTAAAACGGATCAAAAAGGAGAAGGAACGATGTCTTTCAATGGTGCTTACATGAACCTCGGCAATATCATGAAGCTCTCTAATGCTGTGACGCGCTCAATCACGGCGGAAAATGTTTACGGTGAAAAAGGTAAAGGCGGCATGGCCGACCTGACCGACACTCCCCAACCTGAAGTTGCGAAGATTGGGCAGAAGTGGGATGGCCCAAACCCCTGCGCGCGCGACCTGGGCCAGACCTGGAAGGTGCGCCCCTGTATCACACTGCCTAAACAATCGGTCACTACCCTGATGGACGTAGATGGCCCAGGGATTATCCAGCATATGTGGTACACGGTAGATTCCAAACGCTGGCGTGATCTGATCCTGCGCATGTATTGGGATGGTGAAAGCGAGCCAAGCGTCGAATCGCCCCTGGGTGACTTCTTCTGCAACGGCTGGAAGGTCCCGACCCCTATCCTGGCCTTGCCCATTAACGTAAACCCCACGGGAGGCTTTAACTGCTATTTCCCTATGCCTTTCCGCAAGCACGCCCGTATCACCATCGAAAACCGCTCACCTGATGAGGTCCCGGGCTTCTTCTACGCGATCAATTTCGCTGAAACCGAGATTGACGCGGAGGATGCTTACTTCCATGCGCAGTTCCGCCGCACCAATCCGCTGGCTTACAAACAAGATTACACCATCCTGGATGGCGTGAAGGGCAAAGGCCACTACGTTGGGACGTACATGGCCTGGCAGCAGAACTCTACTGGCTGGTGGGGTGAAGGCGAATTCAAGGTCTTTATTGATGGTGACAGCCAGTTTCCCACCATCTGCGGGACCGGGACGGAAGATTATTTTGGCGGAGCCTGGGGCTTTGGCGCTAACTTTAGCGCCCCGTACTTGGGCTATCCCTATGGCGGTGTAGACGGCAGGCCCGGCAATCGCCACGGGCTGTACCGCTTCCATATCCAGGACCCCATCCGCTTCAATTCGGACCTGCGGGTGACGATGCAGGCGATCGGCTGGCGCAGTGAAGGCCGCTACTTGCCGCTGCAAGATGATATCGCTTCGGTGGCTTACTGGTATCAAAGCGAACCGCACGCACCCTTTCCTCCCCTGGGTGACCGCGATGCTTTAGAGGTAATCTAGCTTTAACGGTTGAATGGGGTTTGTGCTGTGTTCCCTGTTGGGGCAGGCACAGCACAAACCCTACTGCGATGAACTGGGAATCGCTTGAGCCAGACTGGCGTACTACTACCGTTGGGACGAGGTGGGTGATCGTTTTTTTATATAATGATGTTGATTTTAGGGTTGGTGGAGCCACGCCCGGTTTACGAATGAGACAATTCTTGGAGGCGAGGAAGAGACATGAGCAACCCAATGGGGACAAATGGCGCAGGCGATATCATTCTGCGCATTAAAGATTTGCACACTTACTTTTACACGGATATCGGCGTAGCCAAGGCCCTCAATGGGGTGAGTTTTGACATCCCCGCCCGCAAGGTGATGGGCGTGGTTGGTGAAAGCGGCTGCGGCAAGAGTGTTACGGCCCTCTCCTGCATGCGCCTGGTCCAGCGCCCCGGCAAGATCGTTAAAGGAGAGATTCTTCTCTACAGCCGCAAACGGGGCGGTGCTTCTGGTAAGGTGGTTGAGGAGATTGACCTGACCAGCCTGGACCCCATGGGGAGCGAGATTCGCCAGATTCGTGGGGCCGAACTGGCAATGATCTTTCAGGAACCGATGACTTCACTCAATCCCTCCTATACCATCGGCGAGCAGATCAGCGAAGCCATTGTCTTGCACCAGAAAGTGGATCAGGGCGAGGCCGAGAAGCGCACCATCAACATTCTCGATCAGGTAGGCATGGCAAATCCCAGGGCGATCTTTAAACGCTACCCGCACGAACTCAGCGGGGGGATGCGCCAGCGCGCCATGATCGCCATGGGACTTTCGTGCAACCCATCGCTGTTGTTTGCCGATGAGCCAACCACTGCGTTGGATGTGACGACTGAGGCCCAAATTTTGGACCTGATGCGTGATCTGCAAGCTGAGCTTGGCATGACGATTGTATTCATCACTCATAACCTGGGCGTTGTGGCGCAGATGTGCGACTATGTAGCAGTGATGTACCTGGGACGGGTGGTCGAGCAGGCTGAGGTTAAACCTATCTTCTATACTCCCAAGCACCCCTATACCCAGGCGCTGCTCAATTCCATTCCACATGCCGGCAGCGGGGTACATACCCGCTTACAGCCTATTAAAGGAATTGTGCCTGATCCATATGCCAATATTCGCGGCTGCCCCTTCCATCCGCGCTGTGCCGCGTATATGCCGGGAAAATGCGATGTCCATGTTCCGGCGATCACCCGGGTGGCAGAGGGCCATACCGTGCGATGTTTCTTATATTCAGATGAGGTGGAAGAATGACCGATCAGGCCGTGACGAACTCAAAAGACGATATTTTGTTAGAGGTAAAGGGACTGAAAAAGTACTTTCCGGTGCGCGGCGGGATGATCCGTAAAGGCCGCGGTGTGGTCAAAGCCGTTGATGGGTTAGATTTCTTTGTGCGCTCTGGCGAGACCCTCGGCCTGGTCGGTGAAAGCGGTTGTGGCAAAACAACTGCCGGGCGCACGATCGTGCGGCTGATGGACCCGACGGCTGGCGAAATTCGCTTTAACGATCCTAAACAGGGTTGGGTGAACCTGGAAAACCTGGATCGTAAGCAGATGAAGCCGATCCGGCAGAATATGCAGATTATCTTTCAAGACCCTTTTTCCTCACTCGACCCGCGCATGACGGTGGAGCGTATCGTTGGCGAGCCGCTCCTGCTGAACAAGATTGCCTCTGGCCAGGAATTGCAGGATCGCGTGGCGGAACTGCTGAAGGTGGTTGGGATGCGCCCGGAATATATGAGCCGCTACCCTCACGCCTTCTCGGGCGGCCAGCGCCAGCGCATCGGCATCGCCCGCGCCTTAGCGATGAACCCCAAGCTGGTGGTGTGTGATGAGCCGGTTTCGGCCCTGGATGTGTCCATTCAGGCGCAGGTGCTGAACCTGCTTGAAGACTTGCAGCAAGACTTTCACCTGACGTATATTTTCATCGCCCATGACCTGAGTGTGGTGGAGCATATTTCAACGCGGGTGGCGGTGATGTACGTGGGCCGTCTGGTGGAAGTCGCTTCAACCAAAGACCTATACTACTCGCCACAGCACCCTTATTCCGAAGCCCTCATGGCGGCTGTCCCTAAGCCTGACCCTGGCAAACGCGAGCGCCCTATCAAGCTGCCCGGCGAGGTCGCCAGCCCAATCAACCCGCCTTCTGGATGTTACTTCCACCCGCGCTGCCGCTACGCCAAAGATATTTGCGCCAGAGAGGTCCCTCCTTTAAGAGAAGTTTTCCCTGAGCATTGGTCTGCCTGCCATTTTGCCGGCGAACTGAAACTACGGGGGATTGTTGGAAAAAGCGATTAGGAGATGCCATGACGTTAAGAGAATCGCGCGCTGGCTGGCTGGTCTCTGTAGGCCAGTGGTTGGCGTGGCTGGCGGCTTCGGCAGGCGCTATCCTTGATGCTCTGTATATTCGCGAGGCTCTGTTAGACGTCCTGGTCTGGTATCGGGTCACCAGTCTCGAAGCCTTTCGTAAGCGCGGCGGAACCGGCCCCGACCTGGATACGACTTATGCCGTGTCCACGATGGATTATGCCGCCATTTTTATCCTGGCCTGCCTGGTTGTGGCCGCGATTGTGACCATAGATTACTATTTTCGCAAGGGGCGGGCCAGGGGGCTGCTGATGAGGCGTATTCTAACGGTGGCCGGCATTGAGATTGGGATTGTGCTGACCTCGATTCTGGTGCAGATCATCATCTAGAGGGTGTTTGTCGTGAATGGGGACGTGCTTTTTGCGCTTATATCCACGACAACCTTTAGGGCTTCCAATTTCGATTTCTGGCTTTAGGCAGGTCTACAAAGTCAATTTGTTGTTCGAGGAGGGTGAGCTTCCGGTTCAGTTCCTTTAATACGCTGCGGAGCTGGTTCTGCCGGACTCGCCAGTACCAACGCTGTAGCAGGCTGGCCCGGCTTCCGGCGCTCTGCCGTTTGACCTGGATGGCATCATATTCCCGCTGTGAGGTGAGTTCCGCCATCGCTGTGCTCCAATATTTGCCTTCAAAGTCAGAAACCATCCACCGCCGCGCAAACTCTTGCGCCATGCTCGCCATCATCTCAATACCTAGCTGGCGTTGATCTTCATACAGCTCGCCTTCAAAGGCCACTTGCAGTGAGGAGTAGGCCTCGCGGAACAGGACCATGGCCTGGCGGTCTTGGGGGCTGTCTGGATTGGGCCGGCGGATGGGATGGTTCCCCAAGCCCATGACTTCTTGACCCTCTTCAAAAGCTTCTAGCCCGCGCAGGTAAGCAAGCTGAGCGGGTACATTTAGGGGCGTCTGGCAGGCCGGACAGCGGGTGAATCGTTCGCTTTCTGGCAAGCGGAGTTCTTTTTCACAGCTTGGGCAAGGAAATGTCACTTCTCGCATGGCTCTTTAAGGGTGATCCGGTTCAGATGTCGCAGCAAAAGTATAGCATGGTTTTAGGGAAAAACGGCATGCTCCCAATTCAATCTTGGCCCACCCCAAAGAAATGCGCGGATTGCTTGACTGCTTGTACACGAGTTGACGCCTTAAAATCATTAATGTTATAATCCCAACGATGAGTCAGACACCCGAACCGAATCGCAGAAGCAAGCAATATTGGCTCAATTTAACATTGGCCAGCCTGGCCGGGCAGGTGGGATGTCTGACCCTGATCATCCTGCTGGCGGCGGTGTTTGGGGGGTTATGGCTGGACGCTCGTTTCCAAACCCGCCCAGTTTTCACTCTGATACTCGTCATCGCCAGCATTCCGGTATCGCTGGTTGCGATGTTTATTGTTGTACGCCTGACGACATCAAAAATTAAAGCAGGCCCTCCCCCAGAGAAAAGCTCTCGTCCAGAGAACGAGGATCTTTCCTGACCGGGTTCTGCCAACAAACACGAGGAGGTGGGCATTGGAAAACTCTCGTAGGTGGCGCTACGGTGTCAACCGTTGGTGGATTTTAGGATTCGTCATTCTGGCGATCATCGCCGTTTCGTTCTTCCCGCCGATACAGCCGCATATTCTGGTCGCGCCGGAGCGCATTACTCACGAACCCCTGTTTAATCTCCCGGTCATCGGCGATTATTACCTGACCAACACCATCACCACCATGGTGGTTGCCGATTTGGTCATCATCCTGCTGGCGCTGGCGGTGCGCAATTCTCTGCGCAAAAACCCCCTGGCGCCCACTGGTATCGCTGGGGCGATGGAGGCGCTGATCGAGGTTCTTTACAACCTGGCCGAGTCCACCGCTGGCCGCTACGCCCGGTTGATCTTCCCCTGGTTTGCGACGCTTTTGATCGTGGTGCTGATTTCGAACTGGATGGGCCTGATTCCAGGGATGGAAGCGATTGGAAACCTGGAACATGCTGAGGAAGACGGTCATGCCATCATCCAACTACTGCCCGGCGTGGCAGCGCTCACGGCAGATAAGGGCGAATATGCGGTGGTACCCTGGTTCCGCGGCATGTCTACGGATCTGAACTTCACCGCGGCGCTGGCGATCATCGCTGTGATCGCTGTGCAGGTGGTCGGCGTGCAAACTCAGGGGCTGCGCTATTTCTTCCGCTTCTTCAACGTGCTCACCCTGTTCAAAAAGCCGTTCTTTGGCGCGATGGATTTCATCGTCAGCCTGCTAGAGTTGATTTCCGAGCTGTCGAGAGTCCTCTCGTTTGCATTCCGGTTATTTGGCAATATGTTCGCTGGAATGGTGCTGTTATTCCTGGTATCTTCGATGGCGCCCGTATTTGCGCCTGCGCTGGTGATGACGTTTGAGTTCTTCATTGGGCTGATTCAGGCGTTTGTGTTTGGTATGCTCACGATGGTGTTTATGTCATCAGCTACTCAGGGACACGGCGGCGAGGAGGAACATCACTAACTTGGGGAATAAGACGGGCGAGTCGTGCGGCCCGAAGCGGAAGGAAGACCAGGGCGCCTGCGGCAATTTCGGTGATAGGGGGGGCGCGTTGGAAATTAAACCAAGTCTGAAACAACTACATGTGGAGGAGGATAGCAACCAATGACTGGCGACATTATTGAAGCCGCAAAATTTATCGGGGCCGGCCTGTCAATGATCGGCGCTCTCGGCGCGGGGATTGGCATTGGTCTGAGCGTTCAAGGCGCTCTGGAAGGAATGGCGCGCAACCCCGACACCTACGGCACCCTGTTGACCAACATGATTCTGGGGATTGCCTTTTCGGAAGCGATCGCGATCTACTGCCTGGTGATTGCTTTCTTAATGCTCTTTGTTCTCTAGGGGGAGCCTCTCGAATTTGAGCGCGGCCGCATGGCATAGCGAGAAAGGACGCAGCCTTGGAAGCACTTGGAATTAGTCTTGGTTATCTGCTTACGTTTGCCCTGAGTTTTGGAATTTTATTCGTCGTTTTGCGGGCCTGGGTGTATCAGCCCCTGCTTAATACCCTGGCGAAACGCCGCGAGACCATCGCTAAAGGGCTGGAAGATGCGCGCGTAGCGGCGGATGCCCGTGCCAACGCGGAGCGCGAGGCCAACCGGATTGTCGCCGAAGCCCAAACCCGCGCCGCCGAAATCATCCGCGAGGCAACCGAGCGGGCCGGGTCGGTGGAACACGAAATCCGCGCTCAGGCTGAGCGCGAGGCGGCCAAAGCCCGCGAAAACGCGATGGCCGAGGTAGAAGAAGAGCGCAACCGCATGTTGAACGAACTGCGCGGCCAGGTAGTGGCCCTGGCAATTGCGGCCGCGCGCAAGCTGCTGCAAACCAACCTAGATGAACAGCGCCAGCGCGTACTGCTCGAAGGGTTCTTTTCTGGCATGAGCGACAGCCAGTTGGCGCAGTTGCGGAGCATGGAAGGGGCTGCCGCCCAGTCGGCGGAAGTGACCAGCGCCCTGCCGCTCTCACCGGATGAGCAGGAAAAGGTGCGCCGCGAACTGACGCGCCTGGTTGGGGAGACGGCTTCGGTGACGTTCCGCGTGGATCCGTCAATTCTGGGCGGGCTAGTTCTGCGCATAGGCGATCAGGTGGTGGATGGATCACTGGCCGGCCAGTTGGAGGACTTGCGCCAGAGCATGCGCTAAGGTATATTAAAAAGAAGGGTTTCGATGGGGCGATGCCCATTGGAACCCTTCTTTTTAATTGGGATAGGATTGCGCGTTGATTTTTCGATAAATTGCGGCGCAGGCAAGCTCCCCAATTTATCGAAAAACAGGAACACGATTTCGGAGGAAGTCAACCATGGCCGGGTTTGTGAAAAAGACGCTCCCACAGCTCATTCAGGCGCTGCCGGCGGCGTTGGTTGCCGCCCGGAGCGGCCCAACTCTGCCGGAAGTTCTGGTGACCGGCATTACGGAAGATTCGCGCAAAGTGGTGGCTGGCAACCTGTTTGTAGCCATTCAGGGCGGCATGTTCGACGGCCACCGCTTTATCCCTCAGGCGGTAGAGCAGGGGGCCGTAGCTGTAGTGGGAACGGCCCCGCCCGGCGAACTGGCCGTTCCTTATATCCAGGTTCAGGATGCCCGCCAGGCGCTGGCGCTGTTGGCCGCCGCTTTTTACGATCATCCCTCTCACGAAATGACCCTCATCGGTGTAACCGGGACGGACGGTAAGACCACCACCTCGAACCTGATCTTCGAAATCTTGCTGGCTGCCGGCCTGCCGGCGGGGGTGATCTCCACCGTTAATGCCGTCATCGGGGACGAAGTGATTGACACGGGCTTTCACGTCACCACGCCCACCGCGCCAGAAATCCAGCGTTTTTTGGCGCGCATGAGCGTGGCCGGGCTGACCCACGCTGTGCTGGAAACCACTTCGCATGGCCTGACACAGCACCGCGTCACCGGCTGCGAGTTTGATATTGCAGTGTTGACTAATATCACGCACGAGCACCTCGACGAGCATGGTTCCTTCGAGGGCTACCGCGACGCGAAGGCCCGCCTGTTCACCGGCCTGGCAGAGCGCCCGGCCAAGCCGAACGGTGTTGAGCCGCTGGCCGTCTTAAATCGCGATGACCCTTCTTTTGATTACCTGAGCGCGCGGGTAGCCGTGCGGAAGGTGGCTTACTCTCTGCGGCCTGGGGCAGACGTATGGGCTGAGGATATCGAACATCACCCCGGTGGGTTGAGGTTCACAGCGCGGGGGCCGTGGTTTTGCTTCCCGGTTGACTGCCGGCTGATGGGGCTGTTTAACGTCTCCAACTGTTTGGCGGCCATCGCCGCCACGGTGATCGGCCTGCACATTGCTCCAGAGGCCGCCCGCCGGGGCATTGCCAGCCTGGCCGGAGTTCCAGGGCGCATGGAGCAGATCAATATGGGGCAGCCCTTTATCGCCCTGGTAGACTTTGCCCATACGCCCAACGCTCTGAAACAGGCGCTGCTGGCGGCCCGGCAGATGACGACCGGCCGGGTGATCGTCGTATTTGGCTCGGCGGGGCTGCGTGACCGCGAGAAACGCCGCCTGATGGCCGAAGTCGCGGCGGAACTGGCCGATTTGAGCGTGCTGACCGCCGAAGACCCGCGCACTGAATCGCTGGAAAGTATTTTGGAAGAGATGGCGCAGGGCGCGCGTGGGCGCGGCGGGGTAGAAGGCCGTACCTTTTTCCGCATACCCGACCGCGGCGAGGCCATCCGCCAGGCCGTGCGCATGGCACAGCCGGGTGATCTGGTCATGGCCTGCGGCAAGGGCCATGAGCAATCTATGTGCTTTGGCGAGGTGGAATATCCCTGGGATGATCGGGTGGCGATGCGCGCCGCCCTGGCGGAGTTGATGGGCAGCACCGGCCCCTTAATGCCGTACCTGCCTACCCAGGAGAGTGGGTAAAAATGCTCAGAACATCCATGGCAGGCCGCCTGCCCAGGTGATCTGCTCATCAGAGCGGAAGGAATGTTCATTGGTTAATCAAGAAGTACCCTTTTGGAAGCGTAAAACTCTTCAGGAAATGACCCGCGAGGAGTGGGAATCATTGTGCGATGGCTGTGCACGCTGCTGCCTGTACAAGCTGGAGGATGAGGATACCGGCGAGATTTATTACACCAACGTCGTCTGCCGCCTGCTGGATACGCACCGCTGCCGCTGTACCGCTTATGAAGAGCGCTCGCGCCTGATGCCCACCTGCCTGGTGCTGACTGCCGACCTGGTGAAACAGCTTCATTGGATGCCCAAAACCTGCGCCTACCGCCTGCTGGCCGAAGGTAAAGACCTGGAATGGTGGCATCCGTTGGTTTCGGGCAGCCGCGCGACGGTTCACCAGGCGGGGATTTCGGTCCGCAACCGCACCCTGGCCGAAAAAGACGTGGATATGGAGAACCTGGAAGATTACATCGTCGAAGGTTTAGAGTAGAAAACGGAAATCCTTATGGGGGATGGATGTTAAGCCTATCATTCAATCATCTGTGTGTTGGAATAGGAGATCAGGCTATGACTGTGTATCGCAAGATTGAGCTGACGGGTACTTCACCCAATAGTATTGAAGAAGCGGTGCAGAATGCCATTGCTCGCTCCGGCGAGGCGATCCGCCACATGCGCTGGTTTGAAGTGGTCGAGACGCGCGGGACGATTGTGGAGGGCCGGGTCGGCGAGTGGCAGGTGACGGTCAAGATCGGGTTTCACGTTGAGGATCGCTAACATGGCAAACCGGGGGATGTTGATATTGGGCGGGATTTTAATCGCCCTGGGGCTGATCTTCTTCATCGGATCGGTCTTTCAGATTGACGTGGGGGCGTTGTGTTTTCCTATCTTTCTGATCGTGGTGGGGGTGTGGATGGCCTTCCGGCCTAACCTTTCAGGGCGGGGCGGACCGAGCCACGTGATGTTAATCGGCGACGTGCGCCGCCGGGACCAGTGGGAAGTGGAAGACGCCGAATATTGGGTCGGGGTAGCAGACATGGATCTGGATATGACCCGTGCTCTGATCCCACCCGGCGAGACGGTTATTCGCAGTTATGGCTTTGTCAACGACATCGAAGTGCGGCTGCCGGCGGATGTGGGCTTTGGCATTGATGCCTCTGGCTTTGTCGTCACGACCAAGGTGCAGGGCCGCAAAGCCGAAAATATTCTCACGCCGGTGCAGTACCGCAGTCAGGGTTATGCCGAGGCCGAGCGCAAGGTGCGCCTTGAGGTAATCGGGTTCGTAGCGGAGATTGAAGTCGAGCGCGGTTAAGCAATCCCCTCGTTGCCATGCGAGGCATGGTAACGAGGGGATACTGTGAGGACCATGAACGCTTATTCCCGCATAGAAGGCGGGAATAAGCAGAATCTTCTTTAGTAGCGCCCGCGGCCGCCACCACCGCCGCCACCGCTGCTGCGCCGGTCGCGGTCGCCGCCGCGCCCACCGTCACGTCCGCCGCTGGGGCGGCCACCGCCGCCACCACCGCCGCGCCGGTCGCGGTCACCGCCGCCAGAGCGGCCACCACCGCCGCGCCCGCCGCGATCATGCTCTTGGGCTTCTTCCACGCTCCAGCCTTCCAGCACGGCCTGGCGTGACAGGCGGATCTTGCCATCGGGGTCAATATTCGTCACCATGACCGAGACTTCGTCGCCTACGGTGACGACATCTTCCACCCTTTCCACGCGCTCGCTGTCGAGCTGTGAGATGTGAACCATGCCGTCAATGTTGGGCAGAATCTCGACGAAAGCGCCAAATTCGGTGATGCGCACCACCCGCCCGGTGTAAATGCGCCCTAACTGCGGGGTCTCGGTGAGCATTTCAATGCGCTCGCGGGCGGCATTCTCTGAAGCTTTGTCGGTCGCCGCGATGTAAACAGTGCCGTCTTCCTCGATATCAATCTTCGTGTCGGTTTCTTCTTGCAGAGCGCGGATGTTCTTGCCGCCGGGGCCGATGATCGCGCCGATCTTGTCCACCGGAATCTTGACGATGCTCACGCGCGGCACGTGCGCCTTCAGTTCAGGGCGCGGGCGCGGAATGACGGCCAGCATCTTTTCGAGGATCTCCAGCCGTCCCTGGCGAGCCTGTTCGAGCGCCTCTTTCATGATCTCTGGGGTCAGGCCCTTGATCTTGATATCCATTTGCAGCGCGGTGATGCCTTCGGTCGTACCGGCGACTTTAAAATCCATATCGCCCAGGTGATCTTCCAGGCCCTGGATGTCGGTCAGGATGGTGTAGCGGTCGCCTTCTTTGATCAGGCCCATCGCCACGCCGGCCACCGGGGCTTTGATCGGCACGCCGGTATCCATCAGTGCAAGGGTTGAGCCACACACCGAGGCCATAGACGTAGAGCCGTTGGAAGACAGTACTTCTGAGACCAGCCGCAGGGTGTAAGGGAACGTCTCTTCCGCGGGGATGACCGGCTCGAGCGCGCGCTCGGCCAATGCGCCATGCCCAATTTCGCGGCGCGACTGTCCGCGCAGGGCCTTGACTTCGCCGGTGGAGTAGGGCGGGAAGTTGTAGTGGTGAATGTACCGCTTGGTCTCCATGGGCGAAAGGTTGTCCAGTTCCTGGGCTTCTTTGGGCGTTCCAAGTGTTGCCAGGGTGAGAACCTGCGTCTGTCCGCGCGTAAACAGGCCAGAACCATGCGCACGCGGGCTGATACCCACCTCGCACCAGATGGGGCGGATTTCGTTGGGCCTGCGGCCATCGGGCCGCTTGCCCTCGTTGAGGATACGCTCACGCACCAGGCGCTTGTAGGCCTCTTCAAAGGCCATCTTCACAGGTTCTTCCAGGGTGATGTCTTCTCCCGACAGCTCTCCCACCACCTGGCCTTCCAGTTCATCCACCGAACCATAGAGGTTCTGCTTGTCAAAAGGCTGGTCGAGGATTTCGGCGAGTTGCCCGGCGGCGCGCTGGTAGACGCGCTCGACCAGGGATTGATCGGTCTTAAAGAGCTGGACTTCGCGCTTGGGTTTGCCGGCTTTTTGGGTGAGTTCGAGTTGCGCGTCAATTAACGGCTGCAGGGCCTGGTGGCCGAACATCAGAGCTTCGACCATGACATCTTCGGGGATTTCATTGGCACCACATTCCACCATCAGGATGGCGTCGCGCGTTCCAGCGATGCGCAAGTCGAGGTCAGAGGCCTCGATTTCGGCGTACGTGGGGTTGACAACGAATTGGCCGTCAATGCGCCCAATGCGCACAGCCCCCACCGGGCCGCCCCAGGGGATGTCGGAGACCATCAGCGCGGCGGAAGCCGCATTGATCGCCAGGATGTCAAGCGGGTTCTCCTGGTCGGCAGAGATGGAGAACATAATCACCTGGACCTCGTTGCGCATCTCCTGGTTAAAGAGCGGGCGCAGGGGCCGGTCGGTGAGGCGCGCGGTGAGGATCGCCTCGGTGGAGGGGCGGCCTTCGCGCCGGAAGAAGGAACCGGGGATGCGCCCACCGGCGTACATGCGCTCTTCGTATTCAACGGTGAGCGGGAAGAAATCGGCGCCCTCGCGGGGTTCTTTAGCCATAGTGGCGGCGGCGAAGATCATGGCATCGCCCAGCCGGATCGTCACGGCTCCGCCGGCCTGGCCGGCCAGCTTGCCCGTTTCAAACATAATCCGCTGATTGCCGACGACGGCGGTAACTTGGGTACTTTCTGGTATCATCTTTCTCCTCGTTTTTTTCCCGGAGCCGCCTGGTCAGGGATTGAAAGCTGAGGAGGAACGGTGCTCCTCGTCAAGTTTCAACTCCCGACCGGCCTGTCCGGGTGGGTTAGGGTCTGGCCGCAGGTTGTGAAACCTGGGCTGTAAGAACAATTAGTTAGTATATGAGTATTATTGTATCCGATGTTGTGGTTAAAGACGAGCGCGCAATGCAGGTGAATCTCCTGGACGACTCGCTTTCCCCCATCAACTTTTAAGGATAATCCTCTTAATAAGCCCCACACTGTGGGGCGGTGACAACGGTTGGTTTTAAAAACCGGGTAGATGACGGCTGCCACCTACCCGGTTTTAGGCAGTACTTACTTCGCAGTGCGCAGGTTCAGGCGCTCGGTCAGGGCCACGTAGCGGGCAAAATCTTTGCGGCGCAGGTAGGCCAGCATGCGGCGGCGCTGACCGACCAGCTTAAGCAGGCCGCGGCGTGATGACTCGTCGTGTTTGTGCATTCGCAGGTGATCGGTCAACTGCTGGATGCGGGCGGTCAAAATGGCGATTTGTACTTCCGCCGAACCGGTGTCGGTATCACTGCGGCGGTAGTCGGCAATCAAACTGGCTTTCTTTTCCTTCGGTAAACTCATGACATCTGCCTTTCAATCAAAAAGTAGTTTTGCGCAGGTCTCCATACCCTCAGCCGAGGCCGCAGGTAGGACCAGTCACAGGGCAAGATTATACCAGATAAATTGAGAATTATACAGAAAACCGCGCAGTGGGCAGGGCCGCAGTTTCTTCAGCCCAGGCCGGGCCAATCCGCCCGGCGCGGCGCAGTGCCGCCAGGGTGGCGGCCAGACTGCGCACGTCGTTCAGCGCATTATGAGCGGCCTCGGCCAGGGTCATCCCCACCGCCTGATAAACCGTCCCGCTTGAATAACGCCCGGTGTCGATGCCAGCGGAGTGGAACACCGCGCGGATATCGTAAATACCGGCCCGAAAGGCGGGGTAATCCACCGCATTGAGGCGGCAGTTCTCGCGCAGTACGGCGGGGTCATCTCCCCAGCAGAACAACGGCAGCCGCCCTTGCTCGCAAAAAGCGTAGAAATCCGCCAATGCCGCAGGAAAGGCTACCCCCCGCGCATCAACGGCCTCCTGACTGATGCCCGTCAGCTCGATGATATAGGATGAAAGCATGGGGTTATGCCTGGGCTTCACCAGGCGGTTAAAAGAGGCGATTTCTGCCGCGCCGTCGCGCGCATCTACCCTCAGCGCCGCGATCTGAATAATCTCGCGGTGTTCCCATGGCTCCGACCATTTGCGCGTCTGCGATCCTTCCCAGGCGGTATATTCGGTATCGAATAAGATGACGTGAGTGTGCAAGCCTGGCTCCAACGCTTCTTAGCGGTTCTGAAACGCCCTGGCCTCTAACGCCGAGCGCAGGCTGGCCTGTTGGGCCGGCGGAAACAGCGCGAGGCAGCGGCGCACCAGGCGAGCAACGGCCTGGCTTTCAGAGAGCGAGAGCATCTGGCGCAGAAAATACGCCGTCTCTACCGGAGAGCGTTCAGCTAAGGCCTGCAGGGCCGCTTGCAGATCGGTCTGCAAAGCCGGCGAGCCGCCTTGCGCCGCCGGAGAAAGCAGGCGGAAGACGACGGGCAGGTTCTGGTAGTCGCGGTTGCGGATGAGGGGGAGCAGGGCGCGCAGACCAACCGCCTGCTGCTGTGGAGAGGAACTGCTTAACCATTCTTCGATCAAGCCAATGAGCAGGTCGGGCGCCTCGCGCCGCAGCCGGGCCGCCCCGTATTCCATCAGCGCGTTGAACACGCGCAAATTTTCTTCAGGCCTGCCCCATTCGCGCAGTTTCTGAACCACTTCGGCGCCCACCTCGCTCACCGGCAGTACGCCCAGTAAAAACGCCGCCAGCAGGCGGGGTTCCAGATGGCTTTCCTGCCACAGTACATCTACCAGCGCCAGGGCCAGGTGGGGGTGATCGCGGCAGGCTTTGCCCAGGTCTAGCTCTAGCTGGCGCGTCACCAGGGGCGGCACCCGGTAGCTGGGCAGCAGTGACTGCGGCAGGACCGTCTGGCCGGCGCGGTAAGCATGATTGCCGTACTGGCGGTACAGTTCGCGCAGGCGGCGGTTGAACTCTTGAGGCTGATCGAGGACCAGAAGTAGCTGGTTGATCTGTAAGCGGAGCCGTGCGAGTTCAGCCGCGGGCATTCATCCCATCCTTTTCACTGCGCGCCAACCGTTGCCATGCGCTTAATAGGCGCGGGCGAAGTACACCTTTTCGGTTGCCTGCTCGCCGCACACGATGCACGGGCCGCTGCCGCCGGGCTGTTCCAGGGGGATGCAGCGCGTGGTGGCTTTGGTTTCTTCTTTTACTTTGGCTTCGCAGGCCGGGTTACCGCACCACCACGAGAAGGCCCATCCGTTGGCGACCACGGCTTTCAGTTCTTCGTAGTCTTGAGGGTCGTGGATGTTGGCGTCGCGGTAGGCCGTGGCGCGCGCTAACATGCTGGCGTGAATGTCTACCAGCAGGTCGGCAATCTGCGCGGCCAGGTTTTCCTGCGAGACGAACGCTTTGCCTGCTTTGCCAGGGCGGTCGCGGCGCGCCAGAGCTACCGTGCCTTTCTGCACGTCTTTCGGCCCGATCTCAATGCGCAGCGGCACGCCGCGCATTTCCCAATCGTTGAACTTGTAGCCCGGCGTGAGGTTTTCGCGGTCGTCCACTTTCAGGCGAAAGGCGCTGAGTTCATTCTTTAACCGCTCCACTACGGGCATCACCTGTGATTTTTCGGCATCGTCGCGGAAGATGGGGACGATCACCAGTTGGATGGGAGCCAGGCGCGGCGGCAGAATCAGGCCCTGGTCATCGCCGTGCGTCATAATGATGGCTCCGATAAAGCGCGTGGATAGGCCCCAAGAGGTCGTCCAGGCATACTGCAGTTCGTTGGAAGGATCGAGGTAGCGGATTTCAAAGGCTTTGGCGAAATTCTGACCCAGGAAATGCGAGGTCCCCGACTGCAAGGCGCGCGTGTCGCGCATCATCGCCTCGATGGTATACGAATTGACCGCCCCGGCGAACTTTTCGGCCTGACTCTTGCGCCCAGGGATCACTGGAACAGCGGCTTCGTTGAGCGCAAAGTCGGTGTAGATGTTAAGCATCCGGATGGTCTCTTCGAGGGCCTCATCGGCGGTAGCGTGGGCGGTATGGCCTTCCTGCCAGTAAAATTCGAGGGTGCGCAGGAACAGGCGGGTGCGCATTTCCCAACGTACTACGTTGCCCCACTGGTTAATTAAAATCGGCAGATCGCGGTACGATTTGACCCATTTAGAATACATCGAACCGATGATGGTTTCAGAGGTTGGGCGCACCACCAGCGGTTCTTCCAACTCTTCGCCGCCCCCGTGCGTCACCACGGCCAGTTCTGGCGAAAAACCCTCAACATGTTCCTTCTCTTTTTGCAAGAACGACATGGGGATCAACAGCGGGAAGGCGGCGTTGACGTGGCCGGTGGCTTTAAAACGCCTATCCAGGGCAGATTGAATATTTTCCCATAAAGCCCAGCCATACGGGCGGACGACCATACAGCCGCGCACGGGGGCGTAATCGGCCAGTTCGGCCCGTTGGACGATCTGGTTATACCATTCTGAAAAATTTTCGCTCTGTGATGGGAGTTTCTCGTCGCTCATTCAATCCTCTAAATGGGTGGGGTGTCAGGCCTGATCCCAGGTGCGGCCCTGGTTGGCGCGGAGTTTTTCCAGAATCGCCTGCTCAAGATCAATGCCCGCAATGCTGGCAAGCTGTAACAGGTAGAGGGCTACATCGGCCAGCTCGCCGGCCAGTTCTTCGGGATGGGTGGTTTGCTCGCCCCATTGAAAATGCTCCAGCACTTCGGCGGCTTCTAGCGCGAGCGATACCGCAATGTTGCGCGGGGTTTGCGGCCGCTTGCTGTCTGGCGCGTACCAGCCTTTCGAGGCGACAAAGCGGTGCATGGCCTGGGTGAGTTCGTGGATATCCATAGCGAGTGTGAATTATACCTGTGGATGCCAAATTAAAAAACCCCCTTTCTGCCCGGTGGGGTAGAAAGGGGGGTAGAGTAAACGATCTTATTCTTCTTTCTTTTCCTTCTGCCGGGCGGCGATGACCTCTTGGGCCAGGTGCGCCGGGAGAATATCGTAGTGGTCGAATTCCATGCTGAAGAAGCCGCGCCCGCCAGTCATCGAGCGGAGTTGGGTGGTGTAGCGCAGCATCTCCGAGAGGGGGACGTGGGCGGTGATCACCGAAATGCCGCGGTCGGTGCTCATGCCCTGCACGCGGGCGCGCCGCGTATTCAAATCGCCCATCACGTCGCCCATGTTCTCTTCGGGTACGGTGATCTGCACATTCATGATCGGCTCGTACAGCACCGGGCCAGCGTCGTGGAAGGCCAGTTTGAAGGCTTCGCGCCCGGCGATTTCAAAAGCGATGGGTTTAGAGTCCACCGGGTGTTCCTTGCCGTCGTAGACCGAAACCTTGATGTTCGAGATCGGGTAGCCTGCCAGCACGCCTTCTTTCATCACCGCGCGGATGCCCTTTTCAATCGCGGGCATATAGCTGGAAGAAATCGCGCCGCCGAACACATCGTTGACGAACTCAAACTCTGCCCCTTCTAACGGCTCGATGCGCAGATGCACTTCGCCGAACTGGCCCGAACCGCCGGTCTGTTTCTTGTGGCGGTACATGGCCTGACCCTTCTTGGTGATGGCTTCGCGGTACGGCACGCGCGGTTCTTCGATGACCAGGCCGGTCTGGAATTTGGTTTCAGCCCGGCGGATGGCGACATCAATGTGCTGGTCGCCCATGCCCTGTAAGATCGTCTGGTTGGTAGCCGGCTCCATGTGCCACGAGAGGGTGCGATCTTCTTCGCACAGGCGGGTGAGGGTGGAAGAAACTTTGGCAGAGTCGGCCTGAGTGCGCGGGTTGACGGCCACCTGGAAGAGCGCGCCGGGGTACTGCGGTTCTGGCAGGGTTAAGGGGTTGGCGCGGTCGGTCAGGGTGTTGCCGGTAGAGGTTTCTGACAGCTTCGGAACCGTGCCAAAATCGCCAGCGTGGATGACTTTGGCGGGCATGGTTTCTTTGCCGCGCATTACGTAAATGGTTCCCAGGCGCTCTTCAATGCCTTTGTTCTGGTTCCACACGCGCGTATCGGCGCTGATAGTTCCCGAATAAACGCGGAAGAAAGTCTGCTTGCCCACAAAGGGGTCGGCTGTGGTTTTCCAGACGTAAGCGGCCAGAGGGCCAGAGTCTTTGGCTTCGAGGGTGACTTCGCCGCTCTTGCCCATCGCCACGACCGGGGGAATCTGCGCAGGCGACGGCAGTAAGTTGACGACGGCATCCAGCAGAGGGATGACGCCAATGCCAGCACTGCCCGCGGCCACAAAGACCGGAATGAAGCTGCAGTTGGCGATCACAGCGCGCAGCCCGCGAATGATCTCATCAGGGGTTAATTCGCCGCTTTCGAGGTACTTCTCTAACAGGGCATCTTCGCCTTCGGCTGCGGCTTCGATCAGCGCCTGGCGGGCGGTTTCGGCTTCGCTCCGGTATTCCGCGGGGATTTCGACGGCCGTCTTGCCTTCGCCCTTGTAGGCTTTCATCGTCAGCAGGTCAATCACGCCCTGGAAACCCTGTTTTTCACCCCAAGGCAACTGCACCGGGATCATTCGGATGGAGGAAAAGTTCTGCACCGATGCTAACGCCTTCTGGAAGTTGGCGTTGTCGCGGTCCATCTTGTTGATCACCACCATGCGGGGCAGCGAGAATTTGTCGCAGTACTGCCAGGTGATTTCGGTACCGACTTCTACGCCCGCCACCGAGTCGACCAGGACGATGGCGCTGTCGGCCACGCGCAAAGCGGAGATCACCTCACCGATAAAATCCAGGAACCCAGGGGTATCCAGGAAATTAATCTTGGTGTCTTTGTATTCAATCGGAATCACCGATGTATACAGTGAAATGCCGCGGCGGATCTCTTCTTCATCGAAATCCGACGTAGTGGTTCCATCTTCAACCTTGCCCATGCGGGTTGTGGCGCCGGTATGATAGAGGAACGCTTCGGTGAGCATGGTTTTGCCAGCGCCTCCGTGCGATACGAGCGCTACGTTTCGAATAGCCTCAGCACTATATTCTTTCATGAATGGGACCCTTCTTTACCGAGCTTTTTTTATACTGAGCGTATATTTTAAAGTAGGATGGCAATCTTGTCAAAGGTCATGAACTGAAATATCATCAAGCCTATGAGGCGCTGGCTGAGATGGATCTTTTTTAATGTCAAGTATTTTGGCCGTCCCCCCTGGGATACGGGCGTTAGCCCGCCAGAACTGTTAGCCTTCCTGCGCGAGCATCCGCCTGGGCGCGCGCTGGATGTGGGTTGTGGGACGGGCGTGAACCTGGTGACGATGCTCCAGGCCGGCTGGCAGGTGGTGGGGGTGGATTATGCCCTGCGGGCCGTTTGGGCGGCGCGTAAGCGGCTTTCTGAAGCCGCCCGGCTTTCTGAAGCCGCCCCTGCCAGGGTGATCGCCGGTGACGTGACGAACCTGGGCGCGCTGACCGGTCCCTTTGACCTGGTTCTCGATATTGGCTGTTATCACGGCATTCCCTGGGCGGATCGCCCGGCCTACCGCCGTAACCTGCTGCGCTGGCTGGCTCCGGGTGGTTATTTTCTGCTCTACGCCCACCTGGTAGATGAAATGAAGCCCGGTGGGTTTGGATTGGCCCCAGAAGACGCCCGCGCCCTGGAAGACATCCTGGCTCTGCGCCACCGCGCGGACAGCCTGGATCGTTGGGGCCGCCGGGCCGCCTGGATGACGTTCCAAAAACAATGATGATCCGGAAAATTCTGGCTGTTATCTGGCTCGGCCTGTTTCTGGCAGGGTGCGCGGCTGTTGCCCCCCTGCCGCCCACGTCTACCGCGCCGCCCGCCCTACCCACGCCGACCGTTACGCCTACTGAATATCGAGGCCTGTGCGCTTACGTGTGGTCCGAGCAGAGGATGCCCGAATTGAGCGATCAGGTGAACCGGGTTTTGCGCCGCGCGGCTTTAGAACAGGTGGAGGCCATCGTTACGGGATATGGCGAAACCTGCGTAGACAGCGGCGCGAACAGGATCGTCAGTTTTACCCCGCAGGAAATCAACTATTCCTTAATCTTGCGCGTGGAAGACGTCTCTGACGCCCGCGCCCTGGGCGATTGGCTGACCCAAATTATCCTCGCCCTGGCCGATTTTCAATCTACGCAGGTGCGCGAGGGGAAACCCGGGCGCGTAGAAGTGGAGTTTCAAGATGCCTCGCGCGCGGTGGTGGCCTCTTTTCCACTGATCCATGCTCAGGAATTGGTGAATCAGGGCGTAAAAGGCGAGGGGTTGTTTGACCAACTCGCGCAGCCGTGATTACAGCCGCTTTTCCATCCGCCAGGCCGGCTCGACCACCGAATGCCAGACCCCTTTTTCATCCTGGTAAGACCAAACGCCCGGTTCTGGGGCCACAATGTGGTAGCCGCAGCGCTCATAAAGCCGGATGGCGCGCACGTTATCGCGCGCCACGTTGAGCGTAACGTGCTTGAAGTGGCGGGCGCGCAGGTCATTTTCTACAGTTTGCAAGATGCGCGTTCCCAAGCCGCCGCCGCGGTAGGGGGCGCGCACCCGAAAGGAATAGAGATAAGCGCGGGTCGAGCCATCGGCCAGTTCGGGGCGGTCGCAGGTGAGTTGGATGAACACCTGGCCGATGATACCGGCCCCAGCCAGTTCTGCCACCCACAAGACCGACATCCCCGCCTGCATGCGCTCGTAGGCTTCGGCGTAGACGCGGCGGAAGTGAGTGTATTCCCCGTCCCATTCTAACTGCGGCAGATCTTTCTTCTGTAACAGGCGAATGACCACCCGCGGAAGCCACTGCGCCTGGCGGGGTTGGGTGCGGAAGATCATGGCCGGTCACGCTCCTGTTCAGAGGGTTGGGCCGCCTGAGCTTCGCGCGCCTCTTGCACCAGCCGCGTTAGCAAAGCCTGTTCTTCTTCTGGGGAGTGAATTGTTCCATCCAGCCAGGCGCCGCGCAGGGCCCCCAGGATGGCGCGGTAGTGCGGCCCTGGCGGTAGTTTGAGCGCGCGCAGGACGTTGCCATCGGTGAGTGGGTGGATTTTGCGCCAGGTATGCACGTAGCGCTCCAGAAGATCGCGCGTAGCCGCGTCTTCGCTGAACAGGAAAAGGCCGTAGAGGGCCGGCATAGGGACCTGATCCAGCCGGGCGGTGATCTGGCTCGGACGCGCGTTCAACAGGGTGGGGATTTCCTCACGCAGCCGCGCGGCGGCTTCCAGGTTGTTGAGCAGGTCACCGGGCATGCGCAGCCGCAAGCCAATGGCGCGGGCTTCTTCTGGCGGGTAGTGCAGAAACCACACCAGGTACGCCAGCGCCTGACGGATGCTCAGGTTGCCGATCTTTTCTGGCAGCGGCCATTCGGGGGGGATTTCGCCGTGCAGGATCGTTTCGAGGATCGCGTTCATGCGGGCCGGCCAGGTGAGGGCGGGATGAACGGCGCTGAGCAGATCCAGCTCTGCCAGGCGGGCCAGCACGGGCTGGGGCTGCTGTTCGGCCAGAATGAGGTTGAACTCGTGGCGCAGGCGGTCCCCCGAAACCTGACGCACCAGAGGGCGGGCTTCGGCCATCAGTTGGCGGGTACGTTCTTCTATCTCGAAGCCAAAACGCTGCTCAAAGCGCACGGCGCGCATCAGGCGGGTGGGGTCATCTACAAACGAAAGGGAATGCAGTACGCGGATCAGCCCGCGGCGCAGGTCGCGCAGTCCGCCCCAATAATCGTACAATTCCCCATAGTGACGGCCATCCAGCCGCAGGGCCATAGTGTTGATGGTGAAATCGCGGCGGTGCAGGTCGAGCTTGATGTTACTGCGTTCCACGGTGGGCAGGGCGGTAGGGTAATCATAAAATTCGGTGCGGGCGCTGATCAGGTCCAGGCTGTCGGGCAGGTCAGCGGGGTTAAGCGCCGCGCCGGGTGGGGCTATCTGCGCGGCCAGGCGCTCGCGGTCGGCGGCGATGCTCCACTTGGCCGTGCCAAAGCGGCTGTGACCCTGCACGCGCCCGCCGTATTTTTTCACCAGGGCGCGCGCCAGGGCAATGGCGTCGCCTTCGACCACTACGTCAAAATCCAGGCTGGGACGGTCGAGCAGTAAATCGCGCACAAACCCGCCTACCACATATACAGCGGTGCGGTGTTCGTGGGCCACGCTCGCCACGGTCTTCAAGAGCGCCAGGCGGGCGGGCGGCAGGGCGGCTTCGAGGCGCGGGGCCAGATTCTGCCGCCCCGGCAGGGGCGCGCCGCCGGCCATGTGTTTGAGCAAATCGGTGCGGGTCACAATGCCGATCACTTGGCCCGTGTCGGGGTCAACCACTGGAACCTGTCCCCAGCCGGAATCGATCATCACGCGCCGCAGGTGTTCAATAGAATCTGAAGGCTTTACGGTCACTTCGCCTGCTTCCATCAGGCTGGAGGCCGGCAGGTTCAGGCGGTGGGCGATGGCGCGGTCTACCGCGCGGCGGGTGAGCAGGCCCACCACCTTGCCGTTTGCCACGACCGGGTAGCCTTCGTACCCGTAGCGCTGCATCAGGCGGTGAGCGGTTTCGGCGGGGGTATCGGGGGTCAGTACCAGAGGGTGCGGAGACATCATCTGGCGCACCGTGGCCGAGGGGTGGACGTGCCGGGGCAGCAGATCTAACAATCGTTGGTAGATTTCTTCGAGGGTGGGGCGGGCCATCACCTGCCCATCCGGGCCGGTGGTTTCGCTGACGCGGATCAGCGCCGCCGCGGCGCGCCCATGCCCGCCGCCGCCTAACTGTTCGGCTATCTCGGCTACGTCCACCGCGTCGGTGACGGAACGGGCCACCAGGCGGATGCCTTCAACGGTGCGTACCAGCAAGAAGAGCGCATCGGGGTCGAGCAGGTCGCGCAGTTTATGGGCAATGGTGGAGATTTCGTCGTTTAAATCCTCGGCGTTGGCGATGGCCACCAAAATGTTATGGCCGTGGATCGTCAACCGGTGGGCCGACGAGAGCAGCCGGTCGTAGACCTGGCGCTGCTCATCAGAGAGCGGCGGGTTGAGGTAGCGCGAGATGATTTGCAGGCTGGCTCCCTGTTCCAGCAGGTACGCGGCGGCGCGCACGTCGCGTGCGGTGGTGTTGGTGTAGGTGAGCGAGCCGGTGTCTTCGTAAATTCCCAGCATCAAAAGGGTGGCGTGGATGGGGTTTAATACCCCATTATGTTCGCGCAGGCCTTCTACAAACAGCGTGGTACAGGCCCCTACCGGGTCAATGGTCACATTCCAGTTATCGGGCAGGTCAGAACGCAGGGCGTGATGATCTACCACCTGAATGGCCGTCTTTTGGCTCATGCCCTTTAACGTGACCAGCGACTGCGTATCCACCAGGGTAACGGTTCCAATCGGCTCTGGCGGCAGGTCGCGGGGGTCTACAAAGGGCAGTTCCGCCCCGTAAAGGGTGAGGAAGGCGCGTACATTGCGGTTCATACGGCGCGGCGCTACCGGGATGGATTTTTCATCCATCAGGTGTGCGCCCAGTGCGGCTCCCAGTGCATCGAAATCGGCCTGTTCGTGGGTCAGGATGATGGCGATCATGCGTATATTGTACTCGATTGGGAGATCGGTTAAGATATGGAGATGATGACTTCAGACCACTTGATCATTCGTTATACCCTGTGTTTTCTGACGCGCGGAGAAGAGGTGTTGCTGCTGCGCCGCCGCAACCCGCCCAACCGGGGGCTGTGGAATGGGGTAGGGGGGCGCATTGAGCCGGGCGAAGTGCCGCTGGCAAGCGTGCTGCGCGAGGTGCGCGAGGAAACGGGGTATCACCTGACGGGAGCGCGCTACGCTGGCGTGTTGACCTGGGAAGGCTTTGAGACGCCCCCCGGCGGGCTGTACCTGTTTACAGCTCCGGCCCCAGACGGCGAACCAGGCGTGTGCAGTGAGGGAGAACTGGCCTGGAAGCCGCTGGCATGGATGTTTTCGGCGCGCGAGGTGGTCTCGAACCTGCATATTGTTGGGCCGCGCATCCTTACCATCCCGCCCGATCCGCCGCAGGGGTATCACTTTGTCTACCGCAACGGCGATTTTATACGCTATGAAATCCGACCTTTATTATCCAATCAGATCGTGGCATAATTTGACTGCTGTAGGTAGTTGAAAACGGTTTGCCGGTTACCTACCGGCTGTGGGAGGATGAGAAATTGGAAAATCGTAGGGTTTTATTAGCGGTATTGGCTCACCCCGACGATGAGACTTTTGGGATGGGCGGCACGCTGGCGCTGTACGCCCGCCAGAACGTAGACGTGTACCTGATCTGCGCCACGCGCGGCGAGGTAGGCGAGATGGATCCCAAGTATCTGCGCGGGTTCAACTCGGTGGCCGAGCGGCGCGAATCGGAACTGCGCTGTGCCGCGGAAAACCTGGGCCTCAAAGGCGTTTTTTTCCTCAACTACCGCGATTCGGGTATGCCCGGCTCGCCCGATAACCACCACCCCCAGGCGCTGGTGGCCCAGCCCATTGAGCAGGTCGCCGCTGAGGTGACGCACTACATCCGCCTGCTCAAGCCCCAGGTGGTCATCACCTTTGACCCCATTGGCGGCTACCGCCACCCGGATCACATTGCCATGCACCAGGCGACGGTGAAAGCCTTCGATTACGCCGGAGACCCAACTTACCCCGGCGACTTACCCACCTTTCAACCCTGCAAGCTGTACTATCACACCTTCCCGCGCGCCATGCTGCGCATCCTCGTCCGCTTGATGCCCCTCTTTCGCCAGGACCCGCGCCGCCTGGGAACCAACAAAGACATTGATCTGGTGTCGATTGCTGAAGTCCACTTCCCGACCCACGCGCGAATTGACTACCGTAAGGTCTCCAAAATCCGCGATGAGGCTACCGCCTGTCACGCCAGCCAGGGCGGGGGGCGCATGATGACCGGCCCCATTGCCGCCCTCCGCCGCTGGATGGCTTCGTACGAAACCTATATGCGCGCTTACCCGCCGCCCGAACCGGGGATGCGCCCGGAGAAGGATTTATTTGAAGGAATTGCGGTTTAATCACGAAGAGTCAGGCGGGCGTCGGGTCACAACCCGACGCCCGCCTGATGCTTACGTCCGGCGGTAGGAAGTTCCTTGTAGTCACAAGGAGCAGGCGTCCAGTGAGGCTGTGGGTTGGGTGTGCTTGAGACCTGTTTGTCGGGCGCGGCGCGTTTCTGGCGGAGGGCCGCAGTCTTGGCCTGTAAAAGACTACGCAAAATGCGGGTTGCGGCCCGCACTTTGCGTAGTCTTTTACAGGCCTTCTTATGCCTCTACAACCTCAGCGGCGGGGATGGGCGTGAAGATTAATCCCTGCGGGCCGCGTTCCACGCGCACGCGCTCGCCGGGGCGCAGGTCGCCGGCCAGTACTTTAAGGGCCAGTGGGTCTTGCACTTCGCGCTGGATGGCACGTTTGAGCGGACGGGCGCCGAAGTCGGGGTCCCAGCCGACCTCAGCCAGATAATCAACGGCTTCGGGCGTGACTTCCAGTTGCAAGCCGCGGTCGGCCAGCAGTTTTTCGAGGCGGCGGAGCTGGATGCGCACGATTTCGCGCAGATGCTGGCGGTTGAGCGGGTGGAATACCACAATCTCGTCAATGCGGTTCAAGAACTCAGGACGGAAGTGACGCTGTAACACGCTCATCACTTCTCCGCGCTCCACGGTGCGGCCCGCCAGCCACAGCTCAGAACCGATGTTGCTGGTCATAATCACCACCGTATTGCGGAAGTCCACCGTGCGGCCCTGGCCGTCGGTCAGGCGGCCATCGTCTAATAGCTGGAGCAGTACGTTGAAGACTTCGTGATGGGCTTTTTCGATCTCGTCGAACAGCACCACGGCATAAGGCCGCCGCCGGACGGCTTCGGTGAGCTGACCGCCCTCTTCATAGCCCACGTAACCCGGCGGAGCGCCGATCAGACGCGAGACGGTGTGCTTTTCCTGGTACTCGCTCATGTCGATGCGGATCATGGCGCGTTCATCGTCGAACAGGAAATCCGCCAGAGCGCGGGCCAGTTCCGTCTTGCCCACGCCGGTGGGGCCGAGGAAGATGAACGACCCGATGGGGCGGTTGGGGTCTTGCAAACCAGCGCGAGCGCGCCGTACCGCGTTAGAGACAACCCGCACGGCTTCGTCCTGGCCGACGATGCGCTGGTGCAGGGTTTCTTCCATGCGCAGCAGTTTTTGCATCTCGCCTTCCAACAGCCGCGACACGGGGATGTGCGTCCAGCGCGAGACCACTTCGGCGATCTCTTCAGCGTCCACCTCTTCTTTCAGCAGTGCGCCCTGCGCCTGGAGTTCTTGCAGCCGGCGTTCGGCTTCCTGGCGCTTGCGCTCCAGTTCGGGCAGTGTACCGTAGCGCAGTCGGGCGACTTTTTCTAAGTCTGAGGCGCGCTCGGCTCGTTCCATCTCCATTTGTACCTGTTCGATCTGCTCCTTAATCCCTCGCAGCGTGGCGATGGCTTCCTTCTCGGTCTGCCAGCGGGTGTGCAGTTCGGCGGCGCGCTCGCGCAGGTTGGCCAGTTCTTGCTCCAGCCGTTCCAGGCGTTCTTGCGAGGCTTTGTCTTTCTCTTTTTGCAGGGCCTGGCGCTCGATTTCTAACTGCATGATCTGGCGGTCAACCTCATCCAGGGCCTGCGGCTTAGAGTCGATCTCCGTGCGCAGGCGGGCGGCGGCCTCGTCAATCAGGTCAATGGCCTTATCGGGCAGGTGGCGGTCGGTGATGTAGCGGGCCGAGAGCGTAGCGGCGGCAATTACCGCGGGGTCGGTAATGCGCACCCCATGATGTACCTCATAGCGCTGCTTGAGGCCGCGCAGGATGCTGATGGTGTCTTCCACCGATGGCTCTTCCACCATCACCGGCTGGAAGCGGCGTTCCAGAGCCGGGTCTTTTTCCACATGTTTACGGTACTCGTCCACTGTGGTTGCGCCGATCATGTGCAGTTCGCCGCGCGCCAGCATGGGTTTGAGCATATTGCCGGCGTCCATCGCGCCTTCGGCGGCCCCCGCGCCGACGACCATGTGCATTTCATCAACGAACAGGATGACCTCGCCGGCGGATTCGCTGATCTCTTTCAGCACGGCCTTCAGGCGCTCCTCGAACTCACCGCGGTACTTGGCCCCGGCCACCAGCGCGCCCATATCTAACTGGATCAGGCGTTTATGCTTTAGCCCTTCGGGTACGTCGCCGTTGACGATGCGCTGGGCCAGTCCTTCGACGATGGCGGTCTTGCCCACGCCGGGGTCGCCAATGAGAGCGGGGTTATTCTTGGTGCGGCGTGAGAGGATCTGAATAGTGCGGCGGATTTCCTCGTCGCGGCCAATCACCGGGTCGAGTTTGCCCTGGCGGGCCATCGCCGTCAGGTCGCGCCCATATTTTTCGAGGGCCTGGTAGGTTTCTTCGGGGTTTTGCGAGGTCACGCGCTGTGAGCCGCGCACGCTGACTAACGCCCGCAGGATGGCGTCTTTGGTCAGGCCGTATTTTTCCATGCGCCGCCCTTCGATGCTTTCTGCCAGGGCTAACAGGATATGCTCGGTGGAGACGTATTCGTCCTGCATCCCTTTGCTAAAGCGTTCGGCGGCATTCAACACGTCGCTGGTGGCCCGCGCCAGCCCCACCTGCACGTTGCCGCCGTAGACTTTCGGGCGGCTTTGCAGGTCGCGGGTCAAATCTTCGCGCAGCGCGTTGACGCTGCCGGCCACTTTGGTGATCACCGCGGGAACAACCCCCTCTTCCTGGTTAATCAAAGCCAGCAGCAGGTGGGCAGGCTCAATGCTCTGATGGTTGAGTTCCTGCGCCAACTGCTGAGACTGGAAAATGGCTTCCTGTGCTTTTTGCGTATAGCGATCTAAATTCATAGTCCTACTCCTTTCAAAAGAAGCGGGGACAGGAAAATATGCACCGGTAAAGGGTTGGCCCCCACTTCAAGATAATAGCTTTAAAAGCCGCCGGAGATATCCAGGCGAGTTGTTAACCACAATACTACGGGTTGATCGGAAGAATATAAATATTGTATATAAGTTTAGTTAGATGTTGCCCGGCCCCACCTGCGGCCTACCCAGATCAGGGCGATTGCTCCCAGAATGGTCATCACGCCCATGGCGATAAACCCATTCTGCCAGAACGGCAGGGGAAACAGGCGGATGAGCGTATCAGAATAGTTAAAAAGCCAGGTGTCGCCGACGAAGAAAAGCCGGTGAAAATACGTAAACAACTGGCGGAAGCTGATGGCGACGAACACCAGAATCAAAGCGATGAGGGCGAGGGTCAGCTTACCGCCATTCGACAGGGCCCGCGCGAAAGAGGACAGCCATCCGCCGCGCCAGGCCCAAATGCCCAGCCCTGCCAGCCCCACCAGCAGTGCCGTCCAGGCGCGGATCATCTGCTGTACCAGGATTTTAACGTCTACCATGTGGCTTAACTCGCGCTCGTTATACAGCGGCGAGCCGTCCGGCAGGCGCTGGTCGCCCAGGTAGTTGATGCCAGCATTGTTGAGCAGATAATCGAGCGAAACGCGCGACCAGTGCAGCCGGTCTTCGAGCGTAAAGCCATAGGGGTCTTCTGGAAAGCCCGGAGCGCGGTATTGAAGCTGTACAAACGCGGGCGTAAACAGGATGCGGATGGCCGTCATCATCAAGAAGAAGGGGATGAGGACGGTAATCAGAACCATCAGGGCACGTTTGAGGGTAGCGTTCATTGCAGTTTCTCCGCATCTCCAGATAGGAAGAAATCCAGGATCATGCTGTTGGTAATCCATTCAATAGGGGCCAGGTCGTCGGTGAAGACCTGCTCTGGGGCTGGCGTGGGCCGCAGATGGTCATGTGCGGTCTGGACGGCGTAGAGCAGGAGCGGGTGCGTTGCGGGACGCGATTTTAAATAGGCCAGGTTGGCTTCGAGGTTGGCGGCTGAAGTTGGCCGCAGAGTGGCGTAGATGATTGAATTAAACGTCCCGGGCACGTCCATCACATACACTGTTGGGAACACTGCCGCGATGGTCCCGCCAATGGCGTTAATCAGGCGGCGGTCGTTAATGGTACGCCCCACGTTAATCACCAGCACGCCGTTTTCGGCGAGGTGGTCGCGGGCGATCTCAAAAAACTCTTGGGTGGTGAGATGCCAGGGAATATAAGGCGGGCGGTAGGCGTCTACGCTGATAATGTCGTAGTGCCGACTGCTGTGGGCCAGCCCCCAGCGCCCATCCTGCACAATCACGTTCAGATTCGGCTGGTTCATATCGAAATACCTGCGCCCAACTTCCACAATTTCGGGATCAATCTCAATTCCGTCTATTTGGATGTTTGGGTAAACGCTGGCGGCCTGGCGGGCGGTGGTTCCGGCGGCCAGGCCGACAATTGCCAGGCTTTTCACCTGATTGGGATCGTAGGGCGCGGGGTTAAAGTAAGGCGCGGCCAGCACCTGCTCCCAGGGGCCGTAGTAGTTCAGCTCGGTGGGGTGGTAAACCGAGTGCATGCCCTGCCCTTCGTTCATGCGCAAGAAGTAGTAACCATTTTGCTCGATCACCTGCCAGTAGTTGTAAGCCGACTCACCCTCTTCAACCAGGCCGGGAGAGGCTTTGTCGAAGCCCCGCACGCCCAGGCCGAAGAGCAGGGCGATCACCACAGGCATCCACAGGTAAGCGGCGGCGAGACGCGCGCCCGCGGTGCGCCACAGGCCCAATAATGCCACCAGCACCATCATCCCGGCGATTGCCGCGAAGGTACGGAACGTCCCGATGGTTGGGATCAGCACCAGAACAGGCAGGAAGGTTCCGATGAACGCCCCCAGGGTTGAGACAGCGTACAGCATCCCAGAAACGCTGCCTGCCCGGCGCGCATCATGGATTGCCAGACGGATGGCGAAGGGTGAGGCCGTCCCCAGCAAGATGACGGGGATGAGAAACAGGATGAGAACGGCGATGAACGACCCCATCAGGACGCCCATTTGCAGTTGATCGAAGGCGTTGGCCGAAAAGATCAGCACCGGGCGGCCTACCAGGGGAATCAGACAGATCGTGAAGCCCCCCCACAGCAAAATCTGAAAAAAAACACGGAAGGAAGGGAAGCGGTCGGCCCAGAAGCCGCCCAACCAGTTGCCCACGGTAAGGTAGATGAGGATCAGGCCAATGATCGAGGCCCATACCAGGTTGCTGGCCCCGAAATAATTGCCCACCAGGCGCGAGGCCGCCATTTCGAGAGAAAGTGAAGTCATGCCCGAAAAAAAGACTGCCAGAAGGATGGTTTTTCTATGCATTCAGATTACCGCCCAAAAATCAAGAGTTGCAATGTCATTGATTATAACCTATCCAGATGGCTGGTTTGAGCAGGGGCGTTTCGACGGTGGTTGGAATGGTTTTATCGGCCAGGGCCGGTTTATAATTGGTAAAGAAAGAAGCGAAACTGCTGAAGCAGCAAAAGGACGAAATAGGGAATCCGATGAAACTGGTCACCGTTGCAGAGATGCAGGCAATTGAGCGCGAGGCCAACGAGCAGGGCTGGACCTACGCGCAGATGATGGAAAAGGCCGGGCAGGGGCTGGCCGAGATTGTTCTATCCTTTTACGGCTACGAAGAAACCAGCGTTGCAACCGGGCTGGTGGGTTCTGGCAACAACGGCGGCGATACGCTGATTGCCCTGGAAAGCCTGGCGCGCGCGGGCTGGCAGGCGCGCGCTTACCTGGTTCGTCCCCGGCCCGCCGGTGATCCGCTGGTGGCGCGCCTGGTGGCCGCGGGCGGCGCAGTAACCTCGGTGGCCGAAGACCCCGAACTGCATAAGCTGACGGATTGGGTGAATAACAGCACTGTACTGCTGGATGGCATCTTCGGCACGGGCATTCGCCTGCCGCTGGTGGGCGAGGCCGCGCGAGTATTAGCCCATGTGCGCGGCCTGGAGAACCGCCCGCCGGTGGTGGCCGTAGACTGCCCATCGGGCGTGGATTTAGACAGTGGGCAGGCCGCGGAGGAGACCATCCCGGCAGACGTGACCGTTTGCATGGCGGCGGTGAAAATTGGACTGCTTAAATTCCCGGCTTACCGGTTGGCCGGAGAGATTGAGGTCGTGGACATTGGCCTGCCCGCAGGGCTGCCTGCCTGGGAGCGTGTGCAGCGTGTGGTCGTTGACGATGATCTGGTGCGCAGTCTTCTGCCAGAGCGCCGCGCTGATTCACACAAGGGGACGTTTGGCACGGTAGGGGTTGTCGCCGGTTCGGTTAATTACACCGGCGCGGTGCTGTTGTGTTCGCGCGCGGCGCACCGCATGGGGGCAGGTCTGGTTCAGGCGGCGGTTCCGGCCCCCCTCCACGCCGCGCTGGCCGGCCACTTTCCAGAGGCTACCTGGGTACTGCTCCCCTCTGAAATGGGGGTAATCGCCGAAGGCGCGGCGGACGTGCTGCGCAAGCACCTGGGTAGAGTGAACGTCTTATTGTGGGGGCCGGGCTTTGGCGTTGAAGAGCCAACCGCCGCATTTGTCCGCCGCCTGGTAGATCGCCAGGGCCGGGCCGCCCGGCGCGGCGGCATTGGGTTCGTTCAGCCGCCGGTAGGGGAGGGCGCTGCCGATTCGGCTGCGCAACTGCCCCCCATGGTGATTGACGCCGACGGCCTTAAGCTGCTGGCGCGTCTGCCCAACTGGCCGGCGCTCTTGCCGCAAGACAGCATACTGACCCCGCACCCCGGCGAAATGGCAGTCCTCACCGGCCAAGCGGTAGAGACCATTCAGGCCGACCGGCTCGCTGCGGCCTGTCACTCGGCGGCAGAATGGGGGCAGGTGGTGGTACTCAAAGGGGCTATCACCGTTATCGCCGCGCCGGATGGCCGCTGTGGAGTTATTCCGGTAGCCTCTTCGGCGCTGGCTCACGCCGGGACGGGCGACGTGCTGGCAGGGATCATCGCCGGACTGCGCGCTCAGGGCACAGCCGCTTATGAAGCGGCCCTGGCTGGCGCCTGGCTGCACGCTCAGGCCGGGCTGCTGGCCGCCGAGAGTCTCGGTCATGAAGCCGCGGTACTCGCCGGTGACCTGATCGAAGCCCTTCCAGAAGTGCTGGCATGGGTATGGTAACCCCTTTTAAGCAACAAAGCATTTCAAAAACCCCCTCTGGGTATTTTTGAAATGCTCTGGGTTGGGGAAGGTCGGTTTTAGGCGCTTTCGGCCCCGGCCTCTTCTTCGCCGCGCTTGCGGAGGCTCTGAACCCGGTCGGTGATTTTCGCGCGCTGTTCTTCGATCACCACCTGGCCACGGCGCTGTAGTTCTTCGGCGCTGGTCTTGGCGCGATCAGCCAGTTCGCTGGCCCGCTGGCGCACGTCCGCAGCGGTTTGACCGACCTGTTCATAGGTAGATTGGGCGGTTTCGGCGGCCTTGTCGCGCAGTTCGATGGCCCGTTCTTTCAGATAGCCGCGCGTTTCTTCGCCGCTCTGGGGGGCCATCAGCAGAGAAACAGCCGCGCCGGTCAGTGCGCCGATAATAAATCCGATCAGGAACGCTCCAAATTCATCACGTTCAGCCATTGTGTAGATCTCCTTTGGTTAGTCTGGTTTGCTCAACTCCAGTCCACAACGGTCTGGGGGGTCAACGACGTTTCTTGCCCGGTTTCATCAGATCAAAGAACTGCTTGACGCCGGCAAGATAGGCGTTCAGCTTAATCACCGGTTCGGTGACGTTATCACTGATGAAAGAAACAGTACCTTTAAGGGTGTTCACGGTTTCGTTGGTTGACTGGATGATCGGCTTTAGCTCATTCTGTAACAGGTTGATGAGCGTAGCCAGTTGCACAATTAAGATGACCAGGGCGGCGCCGATGATGATTGATTCAAGCGCCATAAAGATGATGAATACGTCTCGCACTCGGCCGGTGGTTTCATTATCAGAACGAATCAACAGCACCGCGGCTGCAATTATCAGGATCAGGAACACCGCGCCGACGATTGCGAGAATGACACCGGTCCTCGACTTCTGTCCATCCCCAGATGTTTCCCCCGGTCCTGGCTGGGAGGGTGGTAGTGCAGGGACGCTTGTGTTTTCTTCCATAGCTTCTCCAACGAGGTCGTATTGGATCAAGACCCTACCGGTTGAGGCTGTCGTTTGCCCAGGGCGGCCCTGGGACCCTCAGATAGATACAGCCAGTGTTCGCTGGTTTTCCCACATTTAATACCGCAAACACTATTAAAATTATAACACGAGCTTGCTCGAATCATCCTGGTAAATTAGAGTCTCTTTGGGATCTGCAGGGTTGCAGCCGGACGTATGTACACGCCCGGCTGCAACCCCGACACTTGCTAGCTTCTTAGTGAAGCAGTAGCTGGTCGACGGCGTCGGCAAGCTGTGCCAGGTTGCCCACCTGGAAAATACGCCCGCAGTATGGAGCATATTTGAGCATATCCGAATCGCCGGTCCCCCACAGAGCCGCCGGTTCGGGGTTAAGCCAGATGGTCGCCCGGCTGCGCCGCGCCAGGGTGTGGAAAATATCCAGCCGGGGGTCGTTAAAATTGTTACGACCATCGCCCACGAAGATCAGCGTGCTGCGGTGATCCACCGTATCCATAAATTCTTTGGAGAAACTCAGCAGGCTGCTGCCCAGGTCGGTGTTGTAATGGCCGGAGGGCATTAGGTACAGGATTTCACGGACGGCGTCGGAGGGGTCCTTGCCCTGGAAATAGGGGGTGATGTATTCCAGGTGGTCAATGAACGCGAACGCGTGGGTTTTGCTGATCTGATCCTGGATGGCAAAAAGCATGCTGAGCATCAATTCGGAGGTGTAGCGCATGGATGTACTGATGTCGCAGATGACCACGACTTTGGGCTTGAGGGTATGATCACGGTGCTTCAGTACGATGGGGACGCTGTCGTGTTTCATATTAACACGCAGCGTGCCTTTGGGATCTAGCTGACCGGTGCGGGCGCGGCGGAGGCGCAGAGCCAGGCGGGTGCGCAGGGCCGCCGCCAGGCGGCGCACTTCTTTGCGCAGGGTTTGCATATCTTCTTCCGAGAGCGCCCGGAAGGGACGGTTCATCGCGCCATCGGTATCTTCTTCACGCGGTTTATTCACCATGTTCTGGGCGATGGCCTCACCGGCATGCTGGCGGAGCTGTTCCTGGAGGGCCTGTTGGTTGGCCTGCATGGCCTCGCGTAGCTGGTCAATTTGCTGGCGGTTCATGCCCATCTCGCGCAGCATTTTCAGCAGTTCTTCCATGGCCTGGCGCACTTCTTTGAACTTCATCGCTTCTTCCATCTGGCGGGTCAGCCAGTTCTGATAGCGCATGTCGTTAATGCCATCCATGTTCATCATCTGATCGAGCTGGCGCAGTTCTTGCTGCGATAGGGGCTGTCCTTTGAGGAGCTTTTCGAGCATTTGCCGCATCTCTTCCGTGAACTGGCGCAGGGCCTGCGCCAGCATCTGCGCTTCTTGAGGGGTCATGCCCTTGGTGGCATCCATCATGGGAGGGGGCGCGCTCGATTGGAAGAACAATGGGAACAGTTTTTCAAAAGTGTCTAGGTCGCGAGCTTCTTTGACAAGGGTGGTGCGCAGGCCAATGCGGAAGGTATCGCGATCCATGATGCCAACCTCGTCAACCGCCTGAAAAGCGTCTGCGCTTTCAGCCAGGCTGATGCGAACTCCACTGGCTCGCAGCGCGGCGATGAACTGCGCAATCCTTTGATCCATTCAAATCTCCTTCCTTACAAAAGCGATTGCACAACTACCGGTCAATTCAGTTCTGCCAGCGGGCCGAAGTGCCCAGGCCGCTGTCCTGGCGGCGGTCGCGCGGGGGCTGGCTGGCATTAAAGAGCTGGCGTTTGGCGCGCTGAAGGTCGGTTTCGTGCTTGAGCAGCACGGAGAGAGTGGTTTCGAGGGTGTTTTTATCGAGGTTGTCGGCGTTCAGCGTCACCAGGGCTTTGGCCCAATCGAGGGTTTCGCTGATGCTGGGCGCTTTGCGCAAATCCATACTGCGCAGGCTCTGCACCAGTTCCACAGCCTGGCGGGCCAGTTTGGGCGAAAGTTCTGGCACTTTCAGACGCACTACCGCCAATTCCTGTTCGAGGGCAGGGTAGTCAATGAACAGGTACAGACAGCGGCGCTTGAGCGCCTCAGAAAGCTCGCGGGTATTGTTGCTGGTAAGGATCACAAGCGGGCGGTGAACGGCCTGTAACGTTCCAATTTCAGGCACGCTGATCTGGAAATCGCTGAGGACTTCAAGCAAGAAGGCCTCAAACTCGGCGTCAGCGCGATCAATCTCATCAATTAGCAGGACGGTGGGCTTCTCGCTGAGGATAGCCCGCAGCAGAGGACGCTGGAGCAGGAAGCGCATCGAGAAGAAAACATCCTCTTCCATGCTCAGGCGGTCGGCGGCCTCTTTAAGGCTGTGGGTGTTGGCGAGGGTATCGTGCAGCTTGTCGCGCAGCAACTGAGTATAGAGCAGTTGCTTGGCGTATTCCCATTCATACAGGGCCTTGGTTTCATCCAACCCTTCATAGCACTGCAAGCGGATCAACTCGCGTCCGGTTACGCCGGCCATGGCCTTCGCCAGTTCTGTTTTGCCCACGCCCGCCGGGCCTTCCGTCAGAACCGGTTTGCCTAACTGTTGAGCCAGGAACAGGACGGTAGCAATCTCGTCACTGGCGATGTACTTCTGCTGCCCCAGGCTGTTCTTGAGGCTCTGCATTGACTGAATTCCTTTGTCTGTCATGGTTTTATCCTTATCTCGTCAACCCAAATGGGGCCTACAAACCTTGAATGGGTTGTTCTGAAACCCTTAAGCGGCTGGCTGTAATGAACGCATTCGTTCCAATGCTCCCCGTTTTTCGCTTAACGGGAAAATATTCGTTTTCGATATTAAGAACCAGTATACTCAAAATAGAGACAGGATTCTAGTGGATAGATCATACATTGATGCTTTCTGTATACAAGATTTGCATGTTTTGATCCTTCGTGTTAAACTCCATTGTTGCAATGTTTTCACGGATGCACGCCCGCCCCTCTACCATGTCTATCAACCACAACCTTTTCGGCTTTCTGGCGCTGGCCGCGTTCCTGGCGTGGCTGTTGCAGACGCCGGTGGGCCGCGCAGTTGAGGCATTTCAGCAGGCGGCCACTCCCACCCCGGCGGAACAGGAGCTGGTCATCAGCAGTCCGATGGGGGGCGAGGCATTGAAAGGAGTGGTTGCCATTACCGGCACAGCCAGCGCCGTGAATTTTGTGGCTTATGAAGTGGCTTTCGGATATCAGGCGGACCCTACCCAAACCTGGTTCCTGGTTGGGCAGGACAGCCGTCCGGTGACGCAGGGGACGCTTGCCAGTTGGGATACCACCACAATCACCGATGGCAATTACCGGCTGCGCGTGCAGTTGTTCCTCAGCAGCGGGCAGGTGATTGAACATATTCTGGACGGGCTGAGGGTGCGCAATTACAGCCTTGTGGAGACTTCTACCCCTGCGCCAACCGGCCAGGTGGTTCAGGAGCGCGCCACTCCAACCCCTACCAACACGCCCCTGCCCGATTTTGCCCCTCCGTCGCGCACTCCAGCTCCACAGGCTACCAATGCTCTCCAGGTGACGGTGGCTGACCTGGCCTCTAGCGCCGGGATGGGCATGGCGCTGGCAGTAGCCGCTGTTACTCTGGGCGTGCTCTACCTGGTGCTCAAAGCGCTCTTTCGGCGTTAAACACCTCAGATCAGGTATGTTTTTATGGATCATCAACCGGCTCCCTTTTTATTGGTTGGCTTAGGCAATCCGGGGCGCGAGTACCGCGACACCCGTCACAATATTGGCTTTATGCTCATTGATAGAGTGTGCAAGGCGGCGGGCATCTCTTTAATGCGCGTCCAGTCGAAGGCCCTGGTTGGAACCGGGCAGATTGAAGGGCGGCGCGTGGTGCTCGCCAAACCGCAGACTTTTATGAATCTTTCGGGGCAGGCAGTGGCCGGACTGGTGCGCTTTTATAAAACGCCGCTGAGCCAGCTCTTGGTCGCTCATGATGACCTGGATCTGCCGCTGGGGACGGTGCGTCTGCGTCCGGGTGGCGGATCGGGTGGGCAAAAAGGAATGGCTTCGATCATCCAGCAGTTAGGCACGCAGGAGTTTGGCCGGCTGCGCCTGGGTATCGGGCGACCGCCCGGCCAGATGGACGCCGCTGCTTACGTTTTAGAGCGGTTTACTGCCAGCGAGCAAAAAGTATTGGATATGGTGCTGGACCGCGCGGTGGAGGCCGTCAAAGTTTTTATCCGAGATGGGTTAGAGACGGCCATGAACCGATATAACGGCCCCATCCCGGAGCAGGAAAGGTAACAGTGATTCGGAGGTACAGTCTTGGTCATCGAGGAGATTCGCTCGCTCAAGTCATTCCAGCGGCTTAGCGCGGACCTGGCGGCGGGGATTCTCCCGCCGGGGCTGGCGCTGCTGCGCTCGGCCCGTTTGCCAGTGCTGGCGGCTCTCTACGCTGAACTGCGCCGTCCTATCCTGCTGTTGACAGACCGCGCCGACCGCGCCCTGACCCTCTTGGATGAGCTTTCGTTCTGGGTTCCACAGGCCCCGCGCTCTTTGTTTCCAGAGCCGAATCCCTTGTTTTACGAGCAGGCCGCCTGGGGGACGTTAACCCGCCGCGACCGCTTGCAAACCCTCACGCTGCTGGCAACCTATCACCTGCCGGGCGCGCCCAAACCAGAATCCCCGCCCATTGTAGTGGCCTCGATCCGCGCTCTGATGACGCGCACCCTGCCCAGGCGCGAATTTGTCAAAGCCACGCGCATCCTTAAAGTGGGGCAAACCATTTCGCCGGAGAACCTGAAACGCGCCTGGATGGATCTTGGCTACCAGCCGGCGGATACCGTCTTAGAGCCGGGCCAGTTTTCGCACCGCGGCGGCATTCTGGATATCTGGACCCCGCCAGACAGCAGTCCGGTGCGGCTGGAAATGTTCGGCGATGAAATAGACACGCTGCGCGCCTTTAACCCGGCCACGCAGCGCACCACCCGCGCCCTGCAAGAACTGGTTGTGACCCCCGCGCGCGAAGTGCTGCCGGGCAAGGCGGCCGGCATCCCCCTGCCGGCGTTGGGCAACCTGCCGCCAGTTCTCAACCCTGGCTTTGAGATTGACGAGTTCTTCCTGCCGGTTGTTCATCCCCAACACGCCAGCCTGCTGGATTACCTGCCGCAGCAGGCTTTGGTGCTGGTAGATGACCTGGATATGCTGCAAACGATGGCGGCGGAGATCGAGGAACAGGCCGTGCGCCTGCGCCAGGAGAGCATTCTTGAAGGAACTTTACCGGCGGACTTCCCCGTCCCCTACCTGAGCTGGTCTGAACTGCAAGACAGCCTTAGCGGACATACCTGGGTGGAACTGGGGCGCTCGACCGCTCAGGAAAGCTCAGAGCTTGGCGAAGCCTTTACCCCTGGCCCACGCTACGGCGGGCGGTTGAAGCCCTTTATGGATTACCTGGTGGAGAACGCCGCGCGCGGCGAGCGTCAGGTGCTTGTCTCGCGTCAGGTGCTGCGCCTGCAAGAATTGTGGGCCGAGCGCGAAACGCAGGCCGAAGCCCGCCGCTCGCCAGAGTTTCTAGAAGGCTCGCTCAGTGATGGTTGGGTATTGACCCTGCCAGATGGCAAGAAACTGCACCTGCTGACCGACAGCGAAGTCTTTGGTTGGGAGCGTCCGCTTCCCCGGCGCTCACAGCACGCCGCGGCGGCGGCCCCAGAGTCGGACTATACCGATCTTAAGGCGGGCGATTGGGTGGTCCACGTAGACTTTGGCATTGGCCGCTATTTGGGGCTGGTGCGCCGCACGCTCGACGGCGCCGAGCGCGAGTTTTTGGCTGTGGAGTACGAGGGCGGAGATCAGATCTTTGTGCCAGTCTACCAGGCCGACCGCCTGAGCCGCTACATTGGCCCTGGTGGAGAACCGCCCACCCCCACCCGGTTGGGCGGCGGCGAGTGGAACGCGGTCAAACAGCGGGTGCGCGAATCGGTCCAGCAGGTAGCCCAGGAACTGCTGGAACTATACGCCCGCCGCCAGGTGGTTCAGGGGCATGCTTTCGCTAAAGATACCCCCTGGCAGCAGGACCTCGAAGCCAGCTTTCCCTATGTGGAAACTGAAGATCAGATGCGCGCCATCCAGGATGTGAAGCGGGATATGGAAAGCCCGCGCCCGATGGATCGGCTGCTGTGCGGCGACGTGGGCTACGGCAAGACCGAGGTGGCCCTGCGAGGCGCATTTAAAGCGGTGATGGATGGCAAACAGGTCGCCATCCTGGTCCCAACGACAGTGCTCGCCCAGCAGCACTACGAAACGTTCCGTCAGCGCCTGGCGCCCTTCCCGGTAGAGGTGGAAATGCTCTCGCGTTTTCGCACGCCCCGCCAGCAGGATCAGATCATCAAGCGCCTGGCGGAAGGCAGCATTGACATCATCATCGGCACGCACCGCCTCATTCAGCCGGATGTGACTTTTAAAGACCTCGGCCTGGTAGTGATTGACGAAGAGCAGCGTTTCGGGGTGACGCACAAGGAATTTTTCAAGCGGCTGCGCACCGAGGTGGATGTGCTGACCATGACGGCCACGCCCATCCCGCGCACGCTCTACATGGCGCTGACCGGCGTGCGTGATATTTCGCAGATCAACACGCCGCCTGCCGAGCGCCTGCCGGTGGTGACGCACATTGGCCCTTATTCTCCCCGATTGGTGCGTCAGGCCATTTTGCGCGAGTTGGAGCGCGGCGGGCAGGTGTTTTTCGTTCACAACCGCGTCCAGACCATCCGGGCGATGGAGCGCCATCTGCATAACCTGGTTCCAGAGGCACGCGTGGGCGTGGCGCACGGCCAAATGCCCGAAGATGAGCTGTCGAAGGTGATGATCCGCTTTACCCAGTCAGAGATTGACGTGCTGCTGTGTACCTCGATCATCGAATCGGGCCTGGACATTCCCAACGCCAATACCCTGATTGTAGACCGCGGCGATACTTTTGGCCTGGCACAGTTATATCAACTGCGCGGGCGGGTGGGGCGCGGCGCGCAACGCGCTTATGCCTATTTCTTCCGCCATCGCAAAAAAACGCCGACGCCAGAAGGGCAAGAGCGGTTGGAAGTGATCGCCGAGAACACCCAGTTAGGGGCCGGCTATTCCATCGCCATGCGCGACCTGGAAATGCGTGGGGCCGGCGAACTGCTCGGCACGCGCCAGTCGGGGGTTATCGCTGCGGTGGGCTTTCACCTCTATACGCGCATGCTCGGTCATGCGGTGCGCCAGATTCGCGCGCTGACGGGCATGGCCGGCGGCGAGGAAGTGGCGGCGCTGACCAGAGAAAGCCGCCCGCCCGTTAGCGTGGACCTGCCGCTGGAGATTGGCATCCCCATTGAGTATATTCCCGATCAGACCATGCGCCTGAAGCTCTACCGCCGGCTTGCAGACCTGCACAACGAGGATGATTTACAGGCCATGCAGGATGAGTTTATTGACCGATTTGGAGTCTTGCCTGAGCCAGCGGCCAATCTGTTCTTTCAGATGCGCGTCAAACTGCGGGCAGAGCTAGCGGGCCTGGCCTCGGTGGCGATGGAAGGCGAGCAGTTGGTGCTGCGCTATCCGCCCCTGCCCGAAGGGGCCAGCCGCAATCTGCCTTTTGTAGGCCTGGGGGTGCGGACGGGGAAAAATGCCTATTGGATTCCCACTGCCGGGTTGGAAGACTGGCGCGGTAAGCTGTTAGATACGCTGGCGGAGATTATGGCCGTATGCCTGCCATCTTGATGATCGAAGATGAGGTCGAACTGGCCCGCGTGGTCCAGTCTTATCTGGAGCAGGCGGGGATGAGCGTGCGCGTTGAGACGCGCGGGGACCGGGGACTGCTGGCCTGGGAGCAGATGCGCCCAGACCTGGTGCTGTTGGACCTGAACCTGCCCGGCAAGGACGGCCTGGATGTTGCCCGCGAGATCCGGCGCAAGGGAGATACGCCGATTATTATGGTCACGGCGCGGGCCGAAGAGACTGACCGCCTGATTGGTCTGGAACTGGGAGCCGATGATTACATCGTCAAGCCTTACTCGCCCCGTGAGGTCGTCGCCCGCGTGCGCGCGGTACTGCGGCGGGCGGGGGCCCCGGCTGCTGCGGCCCGCCGGCTGAGCGTGGGGGATGTGGAGATTGACCTGGATGCCCATTCCGTCCGGCGAGCCGGGCAGGAAATCAACCTGACCCCCACCGAGTTCCAACTGCTGGCTGTGCTGGCCGGGCAGCCAGGACGGGTGTTTTCGCGCCTGCAACTGCTCGAAGCGATCCAGGGGACGGCCTATGAAGGGTACGAGCGCACCATTGACGCGCACATCAAGAACTTGCGCGCCAAGCTGGAGCCTGACCCTCACCAGCCGCAGTATATCGAGACGGTTTTTGGGGTGGGTTACCGTTTTCATAAGGATTGATCATGCGCCAGCGTTTAATCCTCGCCTTTGTGGTGGTTATTCTGGCAGCCATTGCCAGCATGTTTCTCATCCTGCGGCAGAGCGCCGCCGGAGAGGTGCGCATGTTTATGGCGCGCGGCGGCATGATGGGCCTGGATCGGGTGGCAACAGACCTGGAAAGCTACTATGCCAGAACGGGGAGCTGGGAGGGGGCCGGCGAAATCCTCAAATCCTGGCCGGGCGGTCACGGCATGATGGGGCAGGGCATGGGGCGCGGCATGATGGGCGGCGGCAACCTGCATCTCACGCTGGCGGACGCTCAGGAGAACATCGTAGCCGATACCGAAGAAACGCGGCGGGGCCGGCTGTCGGCGGCAGAATTGGAAAACGCCATTGTGCTAAAGGATGTAGATGGGCGTACCATTGGCTATCTGGTAGCTGAAGGCGTGGTGATCGAAGACCCCACCGCCGGCCAGGAACTGCTCAACCGCCTGGTGCGGGCCGGGTTGATTGCCGCGGGGGTGGCGGGTGGGCTGGCGCTGGCGCTGGCCTGGCTGCTCTCGACGCGGCTGTTGTCGCCGATAAAGGCGCTCACCCAGGCGGCGCAGCGCATGGCCAGCGGCGACCTGAGCCAGCGCGTAACCGCGCGCGGGGGGGACGAAATTGCCAGCCTGGCGCAGACGTTCAACCAGATGGCGGCATCGCTCCAAAAAGCCGAGCAGGCCCGCCGCGCCATGACTGCCGACATCGCCCACGAACTGCGCACGCCCATTGCCGTGCAGCGCGCTTACCTCGAAGCTCTTCAGGATGGCGTATATCCCCTGACGCCGGAGAATTTGCAGCCGGTGATTGACAGCGCCGAACTGCTCACCCGTCTGGTAGAAGATTTACGCACCCTGGCGCTGGCTGATGCCGGAGAACTTAAGCTTGTCAAGGCTCCCACCAACCTGGGGTCTCTGGCCGCGCGCGTGCTAGAGCGTTTCCGCCCAGAAGCGGAGAACCGGGGCATTCGCCTGCTGCTGGTTGATGCCCTGGCGGGACAGGACGGAGAGTGCCCGGCGGACGCCGGGCGGGTGGAGCAAATTTTAAACAACCTGTTGAGCAATGCGCTGCGTCATACCCCAGAAGGCGGCGAGGTGGAGATTCGCGTGAGCCGCCAGGACAACTGGCTGGTGGTGTCGGTGGCAGACAGTGGCCCGGGTATTGCTGTCGAGGACCTGCCGCGCATTTTTGAGCGTTTTTACCGAGCCGATAAGGCCCGCAGCCGCCAGGAGGGCGGTACCGGCCTGGGGCTGGCAATTGCCCGCCAGTTAGCTCTGGCGCACGGCGGCGATTTGACCGCTGAGAACCGCCCGCAGGGCGGCGCGTGCTTTTCTTTGCGCCTGCCTGTGCAACCAACCCCCCTATCTTTTCGTTGATCTATCAAGGGAAGATTTTTTGGCCTGCGCCAATCTTAAATACCCCTTGTATTGAAACCCGCCAGGTTGTACAATCAACACTAGAACAGATTTGCTAGGATGGGAGCATATGGAGTTCCGCTTAAGTTCACCTTACCGGCCAACAGGCGACCAGCCGGAGGCAATCCGGCAGTTGGTTGAAGGCGTGCGCAACGGCTACCGCGACCAGGTGTTGTTGGGCGCTACCGGCACGGGCAAAACCTTCACCATTGCGAATGTCATTCAGCAGCTTCAGATGCCGGCATTGGTGATGGCTCATAACAAAACCCTCGCGGCTCAGTTGTACGCGGAGTTTAAGGAATTCTTCCCCGATAATGCCGTTGAGTATTTCGTCTCGTACTACGACTACTACCAGCCCGAAGCTTATGTCCCGCAGCACGACCTGTATATCGAAAAAGAGACGATGATTAACGAAGAGATTGACCGGCTGCGGCTGGCGGCGACTACTGCGCTGATGTCGCGGCGCGATGTGATCATCGTGGCGTCGGTGTCTTGCATTTACGGCCTCGGCAGCCCCGAAGCTTACGGTAAAACCGTCATCAGCCTGGAGACGGGCGGCCTCTACCGCCGCAATGCCCTGCTGCGCCAGTTGGTGGAGAGCCAGTACCAACGCAACGATGTGGAGCTTAAGCCGGGCGTCTTCCGCGTGCGCGGCGATACCCTCGAAGTGTTCCCGGCTTATGAAGATCGCAAAGTCTTCCGCGTGAGCTTTTTTGGCGACGAGGTGGAGCGCATCCTGGTGCTGAACCCGGTATCGGGCGAAGTGTACGACGAGCCGGAACGCATTGATATCTTCCCGGCCAAGCACTATATCACCGAGCAAGACCGGTTAAAGAAGGCCATCGAAGACATCGAGCAGGAATTAGAGGAGCGCCTGAAGGAGTTCCGCGCTAACGGCAAGCTGCTCGAAGCCCAACGTTTGGAACAGCGTACCCGCTATGACCTGGAAATGCTGCGCGAGGTGGGTTACTGTTCGGGCATCGAGAACTATTCACGCCACCTCGACCAGCGCGCGCCTGGTTCGCCGCCCTGGACGCTGATGGATTACCTGCCGTCTGACTACCTCTTAATCCTGGACGAGTCGCACATGACCGTCCCGCAGATTCGGGGCATGTATTTTGGTGACAAGTCGCGCAAGACCACCCTGACGGATTACGGTTTCCGCCTGCCCTCGGCGCTGGATAACCGCCCGCTGACGTTTGAGGAGTTCGAACAGCACAAGGGGTACACCATTTATACCTCGGCCACGCCTGCCTCGTATGAGCTGAACCTGGCGGAACAGGTGGTGGAGCAGATCATCCGCCCGACCGGCCTGGTGGACCCGCAGGTGGAAGTGCGCCCAACGCGCGGGCAAGTGGACGACCTGCTGAAGGAAATCCGCCAGCGCACAGAAGTAGGCGAGCGCGTGTTGGTGACGACCCTGACCAAGCGCATGGCCGAGGATCTTTCAGAATACCTGATGGAGTTGGGGATTAAGGTTCACTACCTGCACTCTGAGGTTGAAACCCTGGAGCGGGTGGGCATTTTGCGCGATTTGCGCCTGGGGGTGTTTGACGTTGTGGTGGGGATCAACCTGCTGCGCGAAGGTTTGGACCTGCCGGAAGTCTCGCTGGTTGCAATCCTGGACGCCGATAAGCAGGGCTTCTTGCGTTCGGCAACGGCGCTGATTCAGACGATTGGCCGGGCCGCGCGGCATGTGAACGGTAAGGTCATTATGTATGCCGATGAGATCACCGAGGCTATGCGGACGGCGATTGACGAAACCAACCGCCGGCGCGCCAAGCAGGAAGCCTTTAACCAGGAGCACGGCATCCAGCCGGTGAGCGTGATGAAGACGGTCCGCGACATCACCGAGCGGTTGGGGGTTCATGCCGTGGCAGAGGGCAGCAGTTCGTACACGACGACGGACCGGAAAGCTAGCACGGGTATGGCAAAGTCTGAACTACAACGCTTGATTGCGGAACTGGAGAAGCAAATGAAACAGGCGGCCAAAGACCTGGAGTTTGAGAAAGCCGCCGCACTGCGTGATCAGATCTTCGAACTGAAGGCCATTCTGGTCGAAGAGAGCGATATGTCGCCGATCCAGAAGGTGCGCTTCCTTTCGGGCGAAGAGTAAATCGCCTGGACGATGATGACAGGGCTGTGGGCGGCTGAGCGCGGCGGCCCACAGCTTTTTTTAACCTTCACAAACCCTTCGAAAGGCCTTCACAGGTTCTTCATATCTTCTTGCTATGATGAGGGCAAGCAAATCAACGAAAGGAGATGAAAGAACCAATGAAACGCTTAATGATGATCCTCGGTATCGCCGGTCTGTTAGTCACGGCGGGTCTGTTATTCACCTTCCAGTATGCTGCGGCCCAACGGCCAGACCCCGGAACGCCGGGCGGCGGCTATGGGCGCGGTTGGATGATGGGGGGCGCCGGTCCCGGGGTGATGCACACCTACATGCAGGCGGCCCTGGCGGACAAGCTGGGCATAACGGTTGAGGAGCTTCAACAGGCTTACGCGGATGGCAAGACCTTCTGGGACCTGGCCGAAGAAAAGGGCTACAGCCTGGAAGAAGCCCGGCAGATGATGATTGACGCCCGCAACGAGGCGCTGGATAAAGCGGTAGAGGCGGGGGCAATCACTCAGGAGCAGGCCGAATGGATGAAGCAGCACATGACCAATATGCCCCTGGGCGGCTGTCACGGCGGCGGGTATGGCAGTGGGTATGGCGGCGGCATGATGGGGCGCGGCTGGCGCTGGAACCAGTAGAACATCAGGGATAGACACTTCAAAACTGCGGGCTGGCCCCGCAGTTTTGGCGTTTAAAGAGCGGTTACGCAGTGCGGCGGACGTTGAAGGAGTGAAACTCGCCGGTAGCGGGAAGCCACTCGTGCCGGACTTCGGACACAAAGGCCATGCGCGGGCCGGTGCGCAGTTTATCGAGCAGTTTTTCGAGGGCGGGGCGGGGGCCTTCGGCGACGACTTCGACCTGTCCGGCGTAGGTATTGCGCACCCACCCGGTGAGTTGGAGGGCCTGGGCGTGGTCAACCACGAAAGCGCGGAAACCGACGCCCTGGACGGTTCCATCAATGATGGCGTGCAGGCGGTAGAGTTCAGGGGAGGGGTTCGTCATGTTTGGGGAGGCGGTTGCGGGTATAGGGGAAGAAAACAAGGGTGGTGGGGAGCATCACCAGCAGTAAGATGAGCAGGTACGGCGAGAGGTTGCGCAGTACCAGGTTTCCGGCATCGAGGCCGAGGATTTCTTGCTTCCAGCGATATTCGAACTGACTGAGAGAAGAGCCGAGCGCGGCGGTGAGACCTTCTTCACAGCCCAGGCCGTTGTTGTACTGCTCCATCAGCTTCTTCAGGCCGTCGGAGCCGTAAGACTGGTAGAGGAAGCGGACGAAGGAAGCGGACTGCGCGTAGGCGAGGTAAGCGCCAAACGTCTCGCGCGGAAAGGCGTGGCACAGGGAAACCATAGAGAGGAGTTCGCGGCGGTCGGCGGCGGCGCGCAGGTGGCGCTGGTATTCGGGGTTGGGATACAGCTCGGCCAGCGAAGCCATCCCTTCCATCAACCAGACCGGCTGGCGGCGCAGGTTTTCGGCGGCTACGCGGTACTGTAAGAAGTGCATGATCTCATGGGGGACCTGGCGCTCAATCTCCAGGCGCTGTTCGGGGCCGGTGGGGATGTAGAGGTACATCTGCCCCAGGTCAGGGGCGGCGTGGCCGACAATCCAGGGCTGGTTAAGGTGGAGGGCGCTTTGCAGATCTGCGGAAGAATCGTAGGCGTAAATGCGAATGGGGGCCGGCGGGTCGGCGGCGAGGATGGCGGCGGCGGACTTTAACCCCTGGCGGGCTACGTCTAAAATTTCTTGCCCAAAGGCGGCACTGCGCCCGTACCAGTACACCTCAAAGTCGGGGTGGAGCAGCATCTGCCACTGAAAGCGGTTATCTTCGTAGCGGAAGGTGAACGACGTGCTGGGCAAGATTTCTCCGCTTTGGAGGACTACCAGGAAGTGAAACCGGTTCTGGGTGAAAGGCCGCAGGCCGAGGTCGGCGGCGCGGAAAGTATAGTGGACCTCGCGGGCGGAGTCGAGCGGCACGCTGCGCATGATGGCCTGTTCCCCAACCGGCGTGACAAACAGCATCACTTCCTTAACCTCCAACTCCGACTGGATGCGGGCGTTGAACGTCACCTGGCTGCCGAATTCATAGGTGACGCCCAAATCTTCCACCGGAATGACCTGCTGAGCGCGGGCGGCTGTGGGAGACAGGGCCAGGGAAAGAATGAGCAGGAACAGGGGCAGGGCGCGTTTCAAGGCGGTTACAGGTTTTAGCGAGGCCGGCGGCGTCTTGCGCCGGAGGGTTTATCGGGCGATACGTCCCGCGAGGGACCAGAAGGGCGCTCGCCGGGGACATCATCGTCCTCGCCGCCCTCATCCTCGTCCTCATCGTCCCAGGCATCGGCGAAGAACAGATCCTCTGCCTCAACGTCGGACGGGGCAGAAGACAGGGGGCGGTCGAGCTTCAGGCGCGCGGGGTCTTCCGGTTCGTCTAAATCCATCATGCGAAAGATGGATGAATCTTCAGTGAAGGCGAGCAGTTCGATGGCTTCTTCGAGGAAGAGGGCTTCCTCTTCGTCGTCTGTGGCGTCGAGGAGTTCTTCGAGCTTCTCGCCGACCCCTTCGCCGCCGATTTTGGCGAGCGACCAGATGACCTGCAAGCGAAGTTCGCGGTCGAGCTGTTCGTTATTGAGCATTGCCAGCAAGGGGCGGCGGGCCGAAGCGAGTTCTAACTCACCGGCGGCGCGGACGGCCTCGTACTGCACGTCAAGATCGGGGTGGTGCAACATGCGGTTGACTTCGGGGGCCCAGCGGTCGTCGGCCGAGCGGCTGATGGCGTAGAGGGCGCTGATGAGCCAGTCGCGCGAGTGGGAGGCGTAAGCTTTGCGGATGAGGGCGGGAACTTCGGGCCGCCCGGAGTAGCCGAGCGATTCGAGGGCGCGGCGGCGCACATCCTGGTCGTCAGACTCGCGGTAGGCGTGCAGAAGAGCTTCTTCCACCTGACGCAGCAGTGGGGCGGGCAGGGTTTCCACTTCGCCCATATAGACGTACTTGCCCAGGGCGGCGGCGGCGGCTGAGCGCACGGCGGCATCGGGGTCGTGATTGAGCATGTCGATGAAGCGGGGGGCCAGGCGGGCGTTTTCGGCTTCCCACAGCAGGTTAATGGCGTTGACGCGCACGCGCGGGTCGCTGTCTTGCAGGGCGAAGGCCGCCAGATTATCAAAAGAGACAATGGTTTCGTTCTCGGCCAGCTTTTCGAGATCTTCGAGCAGGGCGGCGCGGCGGGTAGGGTTGACGCGCGGCCAGATTTCTTTCAGGTTTTCGAAGTCGGGGCCTTCGAGGTCTGAAAACTGGTGCAGGTACAGCACCGGAAAGACCTGCGTATCGTCCAGGAGGGCGGCTAGCACCTCTTGGAACGGCACATAACGTTGCGGCTTTTTCTTAGGCATATAGAGTACAGCTTTCTAGCGCAGATCAATGGGGTTGAGGATGTCCTGCGTGGTGACGTAGATCATCAGCAGGATGAGGGCGGCAAAGCCGATCAGATGGACGAGGTTTTCGTAGCGGGCGGGGATGCGGCGGCGGAGCAAGATTTCGGGCAGTACAAACAGGATGCGCCCGCCATCGAGGGCCGGGATGGGCAGCAGGTTGGTGATGCCCAGGGCAACGGAGAGCATTGCCAGCAGGGAAAGGGTGTTAATGCCCGCTGGCTGGTTCGGCTCGGAGGCCATTTGAATATCCTGGTCGCGGGCGGCATCGAAGACGTTAAAGATGCCGACGGGACCTACAAAGCGCCCTTCTTCGGGCGAGATTTCGCCCTGGAACATCTTGACGGGCAGGGTAATCATCAGCGCCACCTGGTTATAGGTGGTTTGGAGGGCACGGGGCAGCCATTCAGATGAGCTGACCTTGCGGAAGGCGGTTCCCATGATGATGCCCAGCGGCCCCTGGCCCTGTGGAGGGTTGGCGCGCGGGGTGAGGCGGGTCTCAAAGGTCTGCCCGCCGCGCTCGTAGGTGAGGGTGATTTCGCGGCCGAGGTTCTGCCCGACGGCCTGCTGAAGGGCGGTATTGGAGCGAATGGGCTGGCCGTTGACTTCGAGGATAATATCGCCGGGGCGCAGGCCAGCGGCCTGGGCAGGCGAGCCGGTGACGACCGTGTCTATGAGGACGCGGGTAGGCTCTGGCACGCCGTAGATGCCGTACAGCAGGGTAAACAGCAGTACCCCGGTGACGAGGTTCATCAGCGGGCCGGCAAACAGCACAGACAGGCGCGCGAAGGGCGGGGCGGCGGCCAGCCCGCCGGGGATGGAGGGGTCATTTTCGCCTTTGGGGCGCACAAACGCGCCGAAAGGCAGCCAGTTGAGGGTAAATTCGGTTTCACGGAACTGGAAGAGCTTGACCAGCCGCGGAGGGAAGCCAAAGCCAAATTCTTCGACCTCGATCTTGAACAGTTTCGAGGCCAGATAGTGACCAAGTTCGTGCAGGAAGACCAGCAGACCAAAGGCCAGAATAAATTCGAGAATACGTACAATTAAAGCAAGCGATCCATTCATGGTTAATCCTGGTTGACCGTAAACAGTAGACAGTAAAGAGTGGGGGGCGTCAAAGATGCTGCCTACAAAGGGTAATTGCAGTTTCAAGGCCAGGGCAGCCTTGAATAAAAGCGTGTTGTTTCTTTTAATTATACCTGGGTTTGGGCGAGTTTCCTTTAATCTATATACAAATTGTCATTTTCTATCCAGCGGGCGGGGCCGCCGGGGGTGGCGCGGATGATGGTCTGCACGCCAGGCAGTTCGGCCAGGCGGCGGGCGGCTTCGTCGGCGGCGTGGGGGGCGCAGATGACGTGGACGTTGGGGCCGGCATCTAAGGTGTAGGCGACGGGCAGACCACCAGCGCGCCAGGATTGGACGGCTTTCATCACGGCGAGCGAGGCCGGTTCCCAGTAAAACAGGGCGGGGTGCGAGGTCATCATGACGGCGTGCATGAGGTTGGAATCTTGCTCGATGATCTCGGCGAGGGCGGTAAAGTCACGCTGGAGGATGGCGGCGCGGCAGATTTCGAGGCGGCGAGGGGTATCGGCCACGCGGGCGGCTTGGAGGGGAGAGGTATCGGCGAGGGCGTGGCCGGCGGTAGAGCCGACGGGCTTGGGGGCCGTCTCCAGCACGGTGATGCAGTCTACCAGGGGCCAGTGATCGGGCGGGGCGATGGAGAAGGCATAGGAGTCGTTGTGGCCGCTGCCGGCCTGCCACTCCACAAACCCGCCGGGGACGGAGCGGCAGGCCGAGCCAGACCCCAAACGGGCCAGGCGCGAGAGTTCGGCCTCGCTGAGGTGCAAGCCGAGGGCGCGGGTGGCGGCCAGGGCCAAGGCGGCGAAGGCCGCGGCGGAGGAGGCAATGCCCGCGCCCATGGGGAAGTTGTTGCGGCTGACGACCAGGGCGGGGTACTGCACGCCCGCCAGCCGCCGGACGTGGTCTAAAAAGCTGCTGACGCGCTGGAGGGTGGGGCCGGTCTCGGCGCGCCCGTTGAGGTGAAGCTGGTCGCAGACGATCAGTTCGTCGCAGGGCAGGTGAGGGTCAAAGGTGACGCGCGTGCGAGCGTAGAGGCCGTCGAGATTAAAGGAAAGGGAACTATTAGCCGGCAGGCGCAGGGCGTGATCGCGGTTGCCCCAATATTTGATGAGGGCGATGTTGGGGTGGGCCTGGGCGGCGGCGGTAGATGGTGGCATGGCAAGCTTCCTGTCTGGGGGAGATTATACCCGTTGAACAGGCGGAGATGGAATTGTTTTCCAAAAACAATTCGAAACAAATCGAGGGGCGGGTAAGGTGATAAGCACCAAAGCGGGTGGCATGCTTCGAGTATAGTGGATGAAGTGCGCAAAGATTTCCGCCAATGTGCGCAAACAGGGGCGGTTAAAGGAGGCAAATATTGCAGGCGCTGCCTTACGAGTCGCAGCCGCTGGCAAAGAAAGCCGAGTTCAAAGCTTCTTTTGAAAGGCCAGGATCGAGGTGCTCCAACTCGGCCATTCTTTAATCCCCAAAGAACGCTCCAGCTATTTGAGGTTGACAAATTTCTCCACCAAACGCATTTGTTCCACAAGCTTCTCCTAGAACCACCCCATATACCACTACAAAGTCATCCTCATAAAGCCCCGTGTATGGTTGCAACATAGAGATATAAGCGGCTTCGTACGTACCCGCAAGCCAAATTTGAAAATCCGTGTTGCTGATGACATTAAATACCCTTCCACGCACAATCACAAACTCGCCAATATGGTTGTCGGCGTAGTTTGCCAGTTCCCGCCAATCAATTTCCTTATACTTGGCTACCTCCGTAGCTGTAGCATTTTTTGCTTCTCGAGTTGCAGTTGCATTCCGATTCTTTTGCTCTTGGGTTTTTGCTACCATTGTGGAGGTTAACAAACGGGGGGGGATCGGAGTGATTGTTGAGGTTGCCGTGGGAGTAATAGTGGACGTAGGAGTGTCTGTAGGGGTAAGTGTGACGGTGGGAGTCAGGGTAATGGTGGGAGTAGGGGTGACCGTGAAAGTCCTGATTGGTGCTGGCTTTGGCGTTTGGGTAGAGGCTTGGCTCTCCGAAGGGTCTGTAGCCTCGCCAGTTTTTTCAACTGCAGCTACAGCTTTCTGTTGGGTGGGAGTATTCTTCAATGCGGATTTCCAGGGAGGCGAAAACACTACTACACAGAGACACATCAGGACGACAGTTATCGCAAGCAAGATTATGACATTACGCCAATTCTTCTTGTGTACCGGATTTTTCACCCAAGGTGCATCGGTTTGACCAAATGGATCAACCTCTGTTGCGGGCGGGATGGATCTATCTGTCCTGTTCTCCGGCATTTTGGATGTTGACTGGTTGTTTATCAGTTGGGGGTCTGCATCAGTGGTGTTGTTTTCTGAAGGTTCTACAGCCTTACTGCCTATCATCTCGTCCAAGCTTGGACTGTCCACAGGGACCGTTGGAGCTAACTTCTCCAGCGCCTGAGCAGCTTGTAAGTTATTCGGGTTTATGGAAAGGGCCTGCTGAAGGCAATATCGCTTTCGCTCGACATCTGTATAGCAAGTGGACAGCCATAACCACGCTAGTTCATTTCTTGGGTTATGTTTCAAAATTTCAGACAAAAGTTGTCCGCCCGTCTTGCGGTCACCTGCTTTAATCGCGGCAATCGCTTGTTTGAATTTATTTTCTTGTTCCATATTCACCTGCTTTTCTAGAGAAATTGTTAAGATAATTATGGGTCGAAATGCGAGAGACGCAAACAAAAAAGTGTTTGCAAAGAATAAACATGTGACTACATTATATTCACTTCCTTAGTAACAGGCGCAACAAAAGTAACCTTGCCGCTGGCAAAGTTTGAAATTCTAAAGGCTGACTGCTCTGGGAGGAAGCCGGCAGTCTTACTTCTCTTTGTGGTAGGCTGCGGCGAACCTCTCGTACTGCCTGTGAATTTCTTCCAGCGGGCAGTCGCCGTATTTTTTGCCCAGCCGGTAGCCCAGGTTGTACCAGGTGAGTATCTTAAGGGTCTTGTCCTGGTAGTTTCTATTACGCAGCGCGGCATCGCGCCAGCCCCTCAAAAAAGCGCCCCGGCGGGCATTGTCCGGCAGGCTGCGGTCATCTCTATCATAAGATTCGTTGGCGAGGAATTGTTCAGGGGTTATTTCGGCCATCGTAGGTTCCTTTTTCTCTTGCGGATTCATCGGGACGAGTGATTGCCATATTTTGGTTGGATAACCGTTTCGACTCCATCCAGGTAATTCGCCAAAAGAATTTTAACAACAAAACTTACATGCCCGGCGAATTACTGGGGCAAAACGCCTGGCAGCACTACCTGGTTGATTAAGGTACTTTCGGCGTTTTGCTTAATTCCAGTCTCTTCGTAATATTATAGCGATTTTTCGCCAGGGCTTTTCACGGAAACCTGAAGCGGGGGCCACTTTGCATTTTCGTTAGATACAATTCACGCCGGACTTATGCGGGCGGGGGCGGTTCCTCTGTATAATGGAGCAGGTCGTTATCTCTACCCCTGAATGTGGAAATTATAAGGAATTACCGATGCGATCTGGTTCCTTCCAATGGTCTTTGCTGGGCGTGGCTGTGAATTCGGTCACGGCGGGCGTGGTGTTGTTGTTTTTACTGCCGGTTCTGCCGCTCGCGGCGGCGGTGATTCTGGCGTGGCTGGTGGGGGCGCTGACGGCGCTGGGAGCGGCGTATGGGCTGACGCGGCGGCAGGCGGGCGGCGGACAGCAGACGAGCGGGCAAGGCGATGGGGCGGCGCTATCTACGGAGCGGATGGATGGGATTTTGGCCGAACTGACGGAGGCGGCTGACCTGGTGGGCGATATTGCCGGCTCGACTGAGGCGGTGATGTTCCAGAACGAGCAGGCCATGCGTCCGATTTTAATCGCAGTGGAGCAGATGGCCGCCGGGGCCGCCGGGCAGACGCAGTCTACACAGGAGACGGCGCGGATGGCCGAGGAGCTGGCCGCGACCACTACCGGCATCGCCGGGGGCGCGAAGGCCCAGGCGACTGCGATTGCCCACGCCATTGAGTTAAACCAGCGGGTGTTAGAGATCGTCCAGGTGGCTAATCTGGCGGCGGAGAGCGCGCAGCAGGCCGGCAACCAGGCGGCGGCGGATATGGATGCTATCCGCGCCTCGGTGAGCGCCGCGGCGGAGAAGGCGCGGGCCATGGGCCAGCGTTCCAGCGATATTCGCGTGGTGCTGGAGATTTTGGAAGATATCGCCGCGCAGACCCGGCTGTTGACGGTGAACGCGGCGATCGAAGCGGCACGCGCCGGTAAAGATGGGCGCGCCTTTGCGGTGGTGGCCGGCGAGGTGCGCCGCCTGTCGGAGATTTCCAGCACGTCGGTGACGAAGATTCGCAAGCTGGTGGCCGAGATCATCCAGGCGGCGCAGGAGTCGAATGACGCGATGCAGCAGATTGATCACAGCGTGGCCGGCGGGGTGCGCTCGGTGAAGCATTCGGCGGAAACGCTGGAGGAGATCGGGCGGGCCTTCCGCGATATCCAGGAGGCGGTAGGCAACCTTTCGGCAGAAATCCAGGCGATTTCGGGGGTGGTGGAAGAGAACACCGTGGCGACACAGCAACTGGCGACCAGCTCGCGGCAGGTGAAGGCGGCGATGGAGCAGGTGACCGCGGTGACGCGCGAGAACCAGGCGGCGATTGCCCAGATTAAGGGCGCGATTGCCAATATCTCGGAGTATATTATTGACGCGACGGTCTCGACGCAAAGCCTGTTGGATATGGCGTATTCAACGCAGACGGCTGTTGCCCGCGCGCGGAAGCGCCCGGCGCAGGCGGCGCTGGCGGCTCAGGCGCGGAAACGGCTGACGGTGGGCCTGGCGATGCCGTTTACGCTGTCGAGGCCGTTCTGGAAGAAGATGACACTCTTCGCGCAGCGCGGGGCGGAAGAATTGGACGTTGATCTGATTGTGCTGGACGCCAATGACGACCCAGAGCGGATGTGGAGCAATTACGCCAGCCTGCTGGAACGCGGGGTGGATGGGTTGATGACCGTGCCGTATTACGATTTGGGCCCGCGCATGTTAGACGAGGCGGCCCGCCGTTCGATTCCGGTGGTGCTGTTGGATACGTATTTGCGCGGGGTACAGCCGCAGGTGGGTAAGTACCCGAATTACCTGGCGTTTGTGGGGCCGAGCAACGCGGGAGTGGGCTACAGGATCGCGGATTACCTGTTTACGCAACAGCCAGACAGCCGGGTGGGGGCGCTGTTGGGGCAGGCCGGGCATTTTACGGGCATTCAGCGGGCCAAAGGGCTGGAATACGCCCTGCGCAAACATCCCTCGGCGCGCCTGGTCGCCAGCGCCAACAGCGATTTTACCCGCGAGGCAGGGGCAGAGGCGTGCGCGGCGATGCTGGCGGCACACCCGGAGATCAACGCGGTGTGGACGATGGCCGACCTCAATGCGCTAGGGGCCATTGATGCCATCCGGCGCTGTGGCAAGGTCCCTGGGCGCGACGTGCTGGTGGTGGGGATGGATCTGGATGAAGATAACGTTGCGCTGGTGGAGAAGGGCGAGCAGTTGTGCGACGCCAGCGTTCACTGGATGCAGGCGGGGCTGGGGCTGGTAGTTTTGCAGGACGTGCTGCGGGGCTGTGCGCTGCCCTATCAACGCGCTACAATCAAGCTGAACCTGGCCTTTGTGACTGCCGATCAGGCCCAGGCGTATACGCGGCAGTTGACGCAGGATGGGCTGCTGCCCTTTGACTTCCGGCAGCATGCGCAGGCCTTTAACCCGGCGGCGCAGGTAGGGCAGTTTGAGATTGAGATGGCATAGGCGGGGGAAAATCCGTTAAGAAGCAACCTGCTGGCGTGCATGTGAAGAAGTTGAAGCGTTTGGAAACAAACGCTTTTCTTTTTCTAAAGAGCCGCCTGATGCAATGCGTGTTCGGTGATTAGCATTCGCACGGACGGGAGCAGACTGCGGCCCATGGGGACAGGTGAGAAGAATTGAACCAAGATCTAGACCGCGTGGTCTAGAAAAGGATGATTGACGAAGGTTGACGTTTGTGTAAAATCAGTTAAAAGATTTCATTAAAGATTTTAGAAACAGCGTACGCAAGGCTTTAGCGGTGGGTCAGTTTACCGGTAGAGGAAGGGCAGGCTTCGTACCGGAATTCTGGATCGCACAGGTGGGTGCACCTGGAAAGGGAAACCGCGCAATGTTGAGGAAATGGAGTAAAGTCTTGTGGTTCCTGTTGTTGGTGGCTGCTTTTGCGGCCCAGCCGTTCTTTGCCACGCCGGTTTTTGCTGGCGGTCCGCTGGCGGGGAATTACTTTGTGAAACGGGTGGGGGCGGTGCTGCGGATGAACAAGCAGCCGTTCCGTTTTGCCGGGTCGAACAACTATTACCTGATGTATAAGTCGCAGTTCATGGTGGACGACGTCCTGGAAACAGCGGCGGCGAACGATTTCACCGTCATGCGCGTATGGGGGTCACTCGATATTGGCAACCAGGACGGGTCGAACTCGATTCATGGGAAGGCCGACGGCGTGTACTTCCAGTATTGGGATGGAAGCAAACCGGCTTATAACGACGGCGAAGACGGCCTGAAACGCCTGGACTACGTGATTTACAAAGCCGGACAGGTGGGCGTGAAACTCATCATCCCCTTTGTGAATAACTGGAGCGCCTTTGGCGGAATAGACCAGTATGTGCGCTGGCGGGGGGGACAGTATCACGATGATTTTTACACCGACCCGGTCATCCGTCAGTGGTACAAAAACTGGATTAAGCATCTGCTCAACCGCTGGAATACGTATACGGGCATTCAGTATAAGAATGATCCCACCATTATGGTGTGGGAACTGGCGAATGAGCCGCGCTGTAAGGGTTCGGGCAATTACCCGACTTCCAGCACCTGCACGACCGAGACGTTAATCAACTGGGCGGACGATGTTTCGCGGTATATCAAGAGCATTGACGGGAAGCACCTGGTATCGGTCGGCGACGAGGGCTTTTACTGCCTGGAGGGGGCCAGCGACTGGACGGAAAACTGCGGCGAAGGGGTGGATACGCTGGCGTTTGCCCGCCTGGAAAAAGTGGATATTCTCTCTTTCCATTTGTATCCCGACCATTGGGGCAAAGACGCGGCCTGGGGGACGCAGTGGATCGAGCGTCACATTGCGGATGCGCGGGCTATTGGCAAGCCGGTGATCCTGGGCGAGTACGGCTGGCAAACCAAAAGCACCCGCAACGTGGTCTTTAAAGAGTGGACCGATACTTTCTTTAATCAAGGCGGGAACGGCGCACTGTATTGGATTTTGTCTGGGCGCGAAGATAACGGCGCTTACTACGCCGATTATGACGGCTTTACCGTGTACTGCCCCAGCCCGGTGTGCATTACTTTGGGGAATTTTGCCCGGATGATGAAACAGCGCGCGGCGATGGAGTTTCCGCCGGTGGCGGACCAGGACAGCGCCGTGACCGAATTTGAGACGCCGGTGACGCTCGTCCCTGTGGCCAATGACATTACTTACGGCGGGGCTGTGCTGCTGCCGGAGACGATAGACCTGGACCCATCCACCCCGGCGCAAGATACCAGCGTGGCGGTGTACGGCGGCGTGTTTACCCTACAGCCGGATTTCTCGGTGCGGTTCACGCCAGACGCGGGCTTCTCTGGCAATTCGCAGGCGGCGTATACCATTCAAGACAGCGCGGGGCGGCTCTCGAACCCGGCCAATCTGCTGGTGACGGTGAAACCGAACCCAACCGGCGCAGTGATGCTGTTTTCCTTTGAGACGGGCACCGAGGGCTGGGCGCCGGCCAGTTGGAACGACGCTGGCACGGTGGAGCAAAGCACCGACTTTGCCAGCGACGGGACGCACAGCCTGAAGATCAACGCCACCAACGGCGGCTGGTTTGGGGTGATTTTCCCCTCGCCGGTTGATCTGACGGGCAAGAGCTTCTTGAAGATGGAAATTCAGACGCAAAGCGCGGGGACTTCGCGGGCCGTGGCGCTGCAAGTGGGCGACAGTTGGACGTGGTGCCAGAGCGATTGGGGCTGGATTAACAGCGGCACAACCACTACTGTGGAAATTGACCTGGTCGCGGTGGGCAACGGCTGTGGCGTCTCTGACTGGAGTCGGGTGCGGACGATTTACGTATGGTTCTCCGGCGGCGGCTCTTTCTACATGGATGCCGTGCGGGCGGAGTAAATAGTTCTTACAGGGGGCTGAGGGCGCGCTTGGGCGCGCCCTCAGTTCTATACGGCAGTTTGGTTGTTACCAGTGGAGCCACTTTTGGGGGGTGACTTCCCAAACGTTGTGGTACTGTTCCTCTTGGGTTAAATCCCACTCGTATTTTTGGAAAAAGGCATCCAGCAGGTCTTGAGGCCAGGGCGGCGCGACCGGGGCCGCCTGGCCTTCGCAGATAAGGGGGTGCTGGCCGTCTTCAAGGGCGAGGGCAACGCGCGGATTGCGCCGCAGGTTGCGCACCTTGACGCTCTGCGGGTCGGTCCCGATGTAGATTTTGCTGTTGTGCCAGACGAACCATACGGGGGCCAGGTGAGGGCGGCCATCGGGGCGCACGGTGGCAAACCAGATAGTCTGCTCTTGCGCTAGCCTGGCTAATATTTCGGGGGGCGGCAGTTGAGTCACGGTAAAATCCTCATTTGATGGGGTGAATAAGGTGCTTTCAGCGTTTGGCCTGGCGGCGCGCTCTGAGGCCCGCGGCCTGAAAACCTTAAGCGATTATAAAGCGAAAGGTTTTGCCGCGTGGTATACTATTTAAGGAAAGGTACAAGGTACAGGTTACAGCTTCCACTGCCTGGATATACCGGTTCTTTTGAAAATGCAGTGTAACGCGGCAGTATGGGAGCTTTGTGGGAGGTCATGTCATGTCGGAAGCGTTTGAGTTTTGGCGAAAACCGGAAGCGGAGGAGATGTATATGCTGGTGGGGTGGCGGCAGTGGGCCGACGCTGGCTCGGTCTCGTCGGGGCTGCCGCAGTATCTCATCCAGCAGACCGGGGCACGCAAAATCGGCCAGATCCGCCCGGACGGTTTTTATATTTTTCAGGTTCCTGGAACGCATGACCTGATGCGCCCGGTCGTTAAATTCAACCAGGGGTTCCCTGAATCACTGCAAACGCAACAGAACGAGTTCTACTATACCGGCGATGAGCGTAAGGGCGTGGTGATCTTTTTGGGGGATGAGCCGCACCTGGACGTGGAACGCTATATCAGCACGCTGCTCGAAGCGGCCCGCGTGTTGGGGGTGAAACGGATGATTGGTTTTGGCGGCGTGTACGGCGAACTGCCGTATGATAAGGAACGGATTATCTCATCGAATTACAGTATGCCGCATCTGAAGAAGGAACTGGACGAACTGGCGGTAAACCTGTCTGACTATCACGGCGGGGCCAGCATTGGTTCGTTTTTGTGCCGGCGAGCGGGCGATCACGATATGGAATACGTGGGGCTGTACGCCTTTGTGCCAGCGTATGATTTTTCGCTGGTGACGCAGGCCAGCAATACGATCCGGATCGAAAATGATTATATGGCCTGGCTGGGGGTGATGCGGCGGGTCAACTATATGTTAAAACTGGGGTTTAACCTGGCGGGCCTGGAACAGAAAAGCCGCCGGTTGATCGAACTGGTTGAGTCGAAGGTGGAAGAGTTAGAGAACGCCAACCCGCAGTTGGGCGTGCGGGAATACCTGCGCCGCCTGTCGGACGAATTTCACGAAATGCCGTTCAGCCCGCTGGATGACGTGTGGGAAGAAAACCTGCGCCGGCTGCTCAATAAGTTTGACGACGAGGACCGGCCCGAAGAATCTTAATCACCTGGCGGCAGGATTTGAACTATCCCCGAATCGCCATCGACGATCACCCGGTCACCGGTGTGGATCTGGCCGATGGCGATTTGATCAATGCAGGGGATTTCAGCAATAATGCAGCCTACGGCGGTGATGGTCTCGCACTCGGCGTTGAGGATGGCGGCGGGGGCGAGACCGTTCTTTTTCAGGCGGTAGAGGGTGTACGAGCCAACGGTAGACCCTTTGCCAGAGGGGAATACCAGGATGCGCCCGCCGATGAACTGGCCTTCTAATTCGTGACCTTTTTCGACAATCTGGCCGCTGTCGGGGTCTACTCCGCCAAAAAAAGAAATGCCCATGCGGGTGACGAGGGCTTCACCCCTGGCCTGACCCCGGTAGATGGTGCGCCCGCGCAGTTTCATCGCAGGGCCTCCGCGACGACCTCGTCGAAGGGGAGGAAGAGGGTTTTCATTTTATTCTTGGAACAGGCATAGTAACAGGCTTTGGCGCTGTCGGTTGCCAGGGCGGTAAAGCGGCCTTTGATGGGCGCGACGACGCAGCAGGTGTCAACGGCAAAGGTAGCTCCGCTGGCTTCGATGATGCGGGTGTAGCCCATGCGGTCGGCGAGGTGCTTGACCGGGCGGGAGGTGGTGATCCAAAACGTTTTTTTTACCTGTTTGCCGGCCAGCAGTTGGGCCAGGCGGGCAATTTCGGCGATGGTCAGGTGCGGGCAGCCCAGGCTGACGAAATCAACCTCGGCGGCGTCGGCATCGCTCAGGGCGTGGCGGGCGGCATCGAGCGCGGTTTGGGCGACGCTGAAGCCGGTGGGCGGCGGCTGGAACAGAGCGGCCTCTGGGGTGACGCCTGCCATGTGGAAGAGGGCCGCGCCGCCGTAGGTGGCGAGGCTGGCGCAGAAGGATTTTAGTTCTTCCAGCGAGGCGGCGGCGACCCCGGTGATGTAGGGGATGTGCTTCTGGCCGGTGGCCTCGATCTGCTCGCCGATGCAGCGGCCTAACGCGCCAAAATCGGCGGGTGAGTTTAAGGGAACTTCGACCTGTACGGTCAGGGTGGGACGGCGGTTGGCGGGCAGGTGCAGTCCGTAGGCGGGGGTAAAGCCGGTGAGGGCGGCGGCCAGGGCGCTGGGGCCGCCTTCGCGGTTGGTGCGCGCGCCCAACACCGAGTTGGCGTAGCATACGGCGCTGCTCTCGGCCCAGGCGATGTGCTGTCCGTAGAGGGGCAGGTTGCCGCTCAGGTAAGGGGTGCAGGTACAGGTCGTTATCACGCCCATGCGGGCGAAAGCGTTGATAACGCGTTGTTGTTGGGCGGCGAAGTCTGGGTCAATGCCAAGCGCCTGCCAGTTGTCTACGTCCATTCCGGCGGGGTTCAGGGTAGTGAGGACACGCACCTGACCGCCGCCCGCGGCCATCTCGGCTAAAAAGCTCAGACCGGCTTCGCCGAGGTTGTCGTAGCTGACCCCGGCAATCTGCACGGAGGAGATGGGGACCATGTCCTCGGCTCCATAAATTTCGCCCAGCGCGGCGAGGATTTCCATGGCCTTGCGAACGGCGTAACCGTACTGCCCATCCAGCATGGCCTGTTGATCGGGCGTGAGTCTCATAACCCAAACCTGCTTAAATCAACCTGTGGGAAGGGAGCTTTGTCGAAGGATTTGCCAGCGGCGCGCAGTGGTTTGGTGAGGTCAAAGCCCAGGCGGGTGGTGTTGTGTGTGCCGGGTTCGGCGGAAGGGTCTAAGCTGGAGCCGGGGGCGCGTTCTTTGATCACCAGGTCGGCGTCGCCCTGGAAGCGGGTCGCCATGGCCCACTCGACTTCCAGGGGGTTGTAGATGTCAATGTCGCTGTCAACCACGTAGACGTGCTTGCAGGATTTGTGACCTTCGAGGGCGGCCAGAATGGCGGCTTTGCCGTCGTCCTCGTGCTGTTTGTCAATCTGGACGATGGCATGCAGCCAGGAACACCCGCCGGGGCTGACATTGACATCCAGGCAGTGGACGACTTCGTTGACTTTGCGGAAGATGGTGGGTTCGCGGGGCATCCCCATGAGGAGCTTGTGTTCCAGCGCGCCGGGCAAGAGGGCGTGCCAGATGGCATCGCGGCGGTGGGTGATGGCTTTGACGACGAACACCGGCTCCTGGCGAACCACGTCGTAAGTTTCGGTGAGGTCTACAAAGGGCCCTTCGGCGTGGGTGCGGTTCAGGTAGACGGTTCCTTCGATGACAAATTCGCTCTCGGCGGGGATAAGCACATCCACCGTGACGGCGCGCGTCACCTGGAAGGGTTCAAGAGCGTTGGCGATCTCTAACTCATCTACGCCCAACTCCACCGAAGTGGCGGCGGCGGCCAGAATGTTGGGGGCGCAGCCCACGCAGACGGCTACGTCAATGGCCTGGCGGTCACGCAGGAAGGTATCGAAGTGGCGCGAGCGCACTACCCGCACGGCCATCTCGGTTTTGGAGAACTGCATGAGGCGGTGGAAATCCATATTCTGGCCGTAGACGGGGTGGCGGGCGATCATCACGCCGGAGCTGATGTAATTGCCGCCGTCGCGCTCGCAGTGGCGCAGGATGGGGAGCTGATCGAGGTCGGGTTCGGTGAGGATGACTTCCTGGCAGGGGGCGGAGGCCGCCAGAGCCGGCGGGGAGCGGCGGTCAATGGCGGCGGTGAGGAGGGGGATGATGCCCGAGACGGGGATATTGAAGTAGCTGGCAAAGGCGGCTTTGGAGCAAAACAGGTTGCCGGCCACGCGAAACGGCGCTTCGGCGATGCGCTCGAAGAGGATGGGAGTGGGTTCCATTTTCTTGAGGATGCCGGCGGCCTCGTAAGTTTTAGAAACGGGGACCGTCACGCGCCGGAGCTGGCCGGCCGCTTCCAGCCTGTGGAGATAGTCTCGGAGAGTCATCTTTGCACCTGGCGAAAAGGGGATCTGGCTTTATTTTAGCACACCTGTTATGGAATCACCGATGGACGCAGATTATGCCAGCAGGTCTCCGCTCATGGCGGGCAGGGTCAGGTCTACAGCGCCGCCGCACACGACGGTTTCGGTTGATCCCAACAGGCTGTGTAAGATGCGGCCTTCTGGCAGTTCTAAATCCTGCACCGAGATGCGAAGGGCGGCCGGCGCAGGACCGGCATTGATGGCAACCAGGATGGTCTCTTGGGGGTGGATGCGGGCAAAGACGTAGACGTTGGGCGAACCGGAGGCCAGCAGGCGGCGCAGGTGGCCGTCTATGAGCGCGGGGCGGCGCTTGCGCAGGGCGATGAGGCGCTGGACCCAGGCACGCAGGTCGTGGTTCCAGCGGTGCGGCTCCCAGGGAAAAGCGCGGCGGCATTGGGGGTCTTTGCCGCCCTCTAAGCCGATCTCGTCGCCGTAGTAGATGGAAGGCACGCCGGGATAGGCAAACAGGAAGAGATACGCCAGTTTAACCTTCTGCACGTCGCCTTCAAAGGCGGTTAACACGCGCTCGGTGTCGTGGCTGCCAAGCAAAAGGTAGTGGGCATAGACGTTCTCGCGGGCGTAGGCAGTGAGCAGGTCTTCGACACGCTGGGCGAAGTGAGGGGCATCTACGCGGCCCAAGAGCAGGTCATGGAGCGCGGCGCGGACGGGGTAGTTCATCAGGCCGTCGAAGTGGTCCGCATTGGCCCAGCGCGGCTGGACCTCCCAGATTTCGCCCAGGGTGTAAGCCTCTGGGTTGGCGGAGGTGACCACCTGGCGGAACTCGGCCCAAAAACTGTCATCGTCAATCTCATTGGGCACGTCCAGCCGCCAGCCATCGGCTCCCTGTTCGATCCAATAGCGGGCGCAGTCCAGCAGGTAGCGGCGCACCTGGGGGTTGGCGGTGTTGAACTTGGGGAGTTTCTTCATCCCCCACCAGCCCAGGTAGTTACGGGCCTTGCCCTTGCCGTAGGCATCTAGCGGGAAGCGCTTGATGTGGAACCAATCGCGGTAGGGTGAGTCTTCTTCGTTTTCCATGACGTCGTCAAAGGCAAAGAAGCCCCGGCCACAATGGTTGAAGACGCCATCCAGGATGACGCGCACGTCGTGGCGGTGGGCGACGTCTATGAGGGCGTGGAAATCGGCAAGGTCGCCCAGTTTGGGGTCAATGCGGAAATAATCGGTGGTATGGTAGCGGTGGTTGGTGGGCGACATGAAGATGGGGTTGAGGTAGATGGCATTGATGCCCAGATCGAGCAGGTAATCGAAACGCTGGATGATGCCGCGCAGGTCGCCGCCCTGAAAGCCGCGGTAGGTTGGTTCTGCGCCCCAAGGCTGGACGTTGACGGGGTCGTTGGAAGGGTCGCCGTTGGCGAAGCGGTCTGGGAAGATCTGGTAAAAGACAGCGCGTTGCACCCAGGAAGGGACGGGCATAGGAACTCCGGTGGATAGGGGTTAGGGGATCGCGGCGAGGAGCTTTGCGGGCTGATGGGCGTAGGCATCGAGAGGCAGCTCGCCGGTGGTGAGTCGCATGAGAATATCCGTCAGGGTCTGGTTGACGGGAGTAGGCACGTTCAGGCGCTGGCCGTAGCGGGCGACCGCCCCGTTGAGAAACTCTACTTCGCTCTTGCCGCGCCCGCTGTGCAGATCAATATGAAAAGAGGGCATTTTGCCGCCCCGCCCGCTGCCCACGGCGCGGATTAAGAGGGGACGCGAGAGCCACAGCGGCAGCGCCGCCGCCCAGGAAAGGGCGCGCACCGGGGTGGCGGGCAGGTCTACGACCGGAATGTTTTGCGCCGCCATGACCTGAAGCGCCTCGCGGTACTGGCGCATTTCGAGAGCGAACAGGCCGGGGTGGGCAAAGATTTCTCTGGCGGGCATATCCAGGATGGCAGAGGTGGCGTTTGCCAGCAGGTTGGTGAGCATTTTGGACCATTTCATGGCGGCGGGGTTGGCAAAGGTTCTGGC